>Ga0179596_10000005_pt1 | contig 282828 bp, 225 predicted proteins | sample CZODoug1_1_08_16_FD_155494 | JGI IMG/M metagenome (GOLD analysis project Ga0179596, IMG submission 155494) | Vadose zone soil fungal communities from Angelo Coast Range Reserve, California, USA - CZODoug1_1_08_16fungal (Illumina Assembly) | ecosystem: Environmental > Terrestrial > Soil >... | reverse complement strand
ACGGTGTCTCCCCGTTGGGGAACGGAGCTTAACAGTCCCATGTTGGCATCATAGCCCGAATTAAAGATCAAGCCTGCGTCCGCCTCATGGAAGGCGGCCAGCTGTCTTTCCGTCTCTTCGATAAGGGAATAGTTGCCGGCCAGGAGACGGGAGGCGCCGCGGCCGGGGGGGAGGGGGTGGACTGATTCCGGAGGCCCGGGAGGAGGGGGAGGAAGCGAGGGGGGGCGTGATCCGGAGTCCTGGGTGACGAACGAGGAGGATGCGATGCCGAGGTAATCGTTGGAACAGAAGTCCGTTTTGCCATCCGGGAGGCGTAACTGGCGGAAGGCGTTCTGCGCGGCGCGTTCGTCGAGTTTTTTATGAAGGAAAGCTTCTTTCAAGTCGGGCAATTTCAGGCAAACCTACGTTAAAATAGAAATCCTGCAAGGCAGGGGTGAATGACGGCCGAGTCATTTCGACGGAATTAGGTAGGTTTGCAGCATGGAAACAGTTCCGGAACAAAAAAATATCCTTGGCCTGCAATTGCCCACGGATCCCCGTTGGGTGGACCTGGCCAGTATTTCGCTGGAAGACATTCTCACCGATCATGCCTGGTGTGAGCAGAAAGCGGCTACCAGCTGTATTTCCCTGATCCAACGCTATTCAGAAAAAGAGAAACTGGTGCAGGATCTCTCTCCTATCGTAACGGAAGAATGGGGGCATTTCCGTCTGGTCCTGGCCGAGCTGAGCAAAAGAAAGCTGACGCTGGGGCGGCAACGGAAGGACCAATATGTGAACAAGCTCATGGAGTTTCAAAAGAAAGGCGGCAATGAGGAAGAGCGGCTCCTGGACAGGCTGCTCATTTTTGCCCTGATAGAGGCCCGGAGCTGCGAGCGGTTCAAAAGGCTGAGCGAGGGATTGGGCGACGATTATTTGCGACAGTTCTACCGCCGTTTCATGGAGAGCGAGGCCGGTCATTACCATCTCTTCATCGAGCTGGCCGAGACCTATGTCGAACGGGAGACCGTGCGCCTGCGCTGGAAAGAATGGCTGGACTATGAAAGCGGGGTGATGCGGGGCCTGGAGGTACGGGGGGACCGGATCCATTAGACCTGCAGTTGAGACCGGGGATTCCGAAGAGCCAGCCCCTTCAGGCCTACTCGACCTTCGAGGGGCCATATCCATATAATTCCCTCCAGTTGAACTTCACAGCAGGGTCCAGTTCGCTGACACCATCATCGATATGTAACAGCTCCGGGTTGACGTGGAGCTTATTTTGCTCCCTGGCGATCGTCATATTGTTATAATGAAAATTGGAACCATTCCTCTCCAGACCGGCCCGGTCCTTATTTAACCTTCGATGCATCTGTTCAATGGTCCGCATCGGATAGTGCCGGAGGTTGAAATGATAAGGGAGCTTTCTCCCATCGATAGGATTGTGATTGAATACCCGGATATTCGTCTTTGCCGCCCTCCAGGCCCGGATACGGGGAGCGCAATCGGGAAAAAGCCCATAGTGTTTTATACGTTGGACCGGGGACAGGATCGTCGGATCATCCTGGTCGGTGAGCCAGAAATTGAAGTTATTAAATTGAATGTAATCATATCCTTCTTCAAAAATCTTTTCGACCCATTGATCATACGGTTGGGTCCTGTCCGCTCCTTCGAGCAATTCGTCCTGGTCGGGCCAGGAGATCCAGTCGTACCGGCGGATATACTCCGAGATCAGGTGTTCGGACATCCTCTGATAAAGCTGGTAGAAATCGAATGACCGGGGAATAAATCTCCGTTCGACCAGATCAGCGGCGTATCGATCCAGCACGGCGGCTGTACCATCGTCGGATCCGTGGTCCCATACCAATACATCATGATTATTTTCCAGCAAGTGCCGGAGTGACTCTTCCAGGATATCGGCATCGTTGTAGCAAAGTAATACACCTAAAAATCTGACCTTACCCATAGTTTATACATTTTTGCCGGCGACGGCGCCCAGTCTGTTTACATACATTTCTATATATTCCGGTATTTTTTTGCGGCGGTACTGCATGATGAAACGGGGATGCGGCAGCGGAATGATCTCTTTGAAGAACCCGTGTTGGTCATTGATGCGTTTGAATTGTTTGTAGTTTTCTCCTTCTCCCAGGCAGAAGCAGGTGGAAGAAGCCGGCAGGATTTCCAGCTGCCGGCGGATACATTGCAAGATAAAAGGTTCGCAGGCTTTCAGCAAGGCTTTATCGTCATAATAATTGAGGTTCTTTCCGTGTTGGGTAAATCCCAGGGGGGAAAGGGCGGTGATAAAAAAATGCCGGTAAAAATCTTTTACTCCTCCGTACGCATCGATCATGTCGTATATGAATTGGGATGACAGCTCCGGCAGCTTCTTCCATTCGGCAGGGATGGGTATTCCGCATTTGTCCCGCAATTTTTCCGGATCCGTGAAAGGGACTCCTGTAACGCCGCCGCCGAACCGACCGGGGTTGATGCCAAAGATAAAGATACGGGAGTGGGCGTCTCCATAGAACTTCTCATAAAAAGCCCTGGTCACCATCCAGGCGGACGAGTCCAGGAAAGGGTTCATGATCTCAATTCCATTTGTCCGTTTAAAATCCGGGCGGAGGGATTGATAAAAATGCAGGATGGCGGCAGCCTGGGTATCGAATGTCGTGGGCATGGAATGATATTTAGGGTATGTTTCGAAATTAGGGCGCGGCCGCCCTATCGTCTGTTGCCGATGAAAAATAGGCGATCTCATCCTCCAGGTCGAGAAAGGGGTATCTGGCCTTCAGCGCTACGGTCTTTTCCCAGTGATCGAGAAGAAATTTCTTATGCGCCCGGGTGGTAGGCTGGAAGGGCCGGTGCTTTCTGGCGATGACGATCTTTTTCAATTCTTCCATGAGCTGCTGCGAAGGCTCGTCGATGAAGAAACGGGTGAACTTCTCCAGTACGAAGCTGGTGGCCTGATAATTCGGATGGACCATGTCGATATCATAAAAACGGTAATCCCTCAGCACATCGATGACCAGCTCATAGGCGGGGAAATAGGAGATCCTGTCGAATTTGTTCACCAGGTGATGCACGGATTCCAGGAGCCGGGCTTTGCTGCGATTGTTTTCGATGACTCCATCGCGCACATGGCGAACGGGGCTGACGGTAAAGATCACGCGTATCTTTGGATTGAAAAGAAAGAGCTGATACAGGCAGTTGTCCAGCGCCGTATTGATCTCTTCGATCGTCATCAGGTGTTTCTGGAAAGAGGGGGCCGGGGCGCGGTGGCAGTTGGCTACAGGATAAGGTATTCCTGCCGTGGCAGCCGTTCGGGCCGGGGCATTTTGCAGGAAGTCCGGAACCTCCGGCACCAGCCGGTAGGAGAAGGAGCTGCCCAGGGTGATGATCAGCCAGTTAGCTTCTTTCAAAAAAGCATGGGCTTTGGCCCGGGATTCATTGATGAGCCGGAGGCAGGCCGTTTTATCCGTATGGGAAAAGAGGCTATGGTGTTGCCAGCTTTGCCAGAGTTCGTTGAAAAAGACCAGGTCTTCTTCTTTGCAGGGCCGGGTATTGATATAGGAGATCAGGCTGGAAGCCACGCTGGCCGGGTCGAATAAAATGCCATTGGGGTTTTGGAGTATTTCAAATTTCCAGTCCCGGAGGGCGCCGCCGATATGTTCTGTAAAGCAGGAACCCGTCAGCAATATTTTATCCTGGTAGCGGATGGGCTGCGGGATAGGAGATAGTTGTATCGGTAGTTGAAATTCCATCATATAAAGATTTCATCGGCAATGCGGCGGCTCTCCTGTAATGCTGCCGTATCCAGGTTGCCCAGCAGATTGGGGTAGTCGGAATGGGACAGTTTTCTGAAATAATCGATCATCCATTCCGAGTCCATATTGCCGACCAGTTCGTCTCCCGCCATCGGGCAGCCGCCGATGCCTTTCAGGGCGCCGTCGAATCGCCGGCAGCCGGCCTGCAGGGCAGCATCTATTTTAGCTTTGCGTCCATGGTGGGTGGAATGCAGGTGTACGCCGATGATATGATCCGGCAATTGCAGGGTCAGGTAGTCCGTCACGGAGAAGACCTGTTCCGGAGTAGCCAGTCCTACGGTATCTGCGAGGGAAATGATCTTTATACCCAGCAGGGTCAAAGAATCCACCCATTGAAAGACGATCTCTTCCGACCAGGGGTCGCCATAAGGATTTCCAAAACCCATGGATATATATACCACCAGCTGCTTTTCTCTTTTTACGCAGAGTTCCTGCATTTCTTCCACGGTAGCCAGGGAGCCTTCGATGGTCTTGTTGGTATTCCTTAGCTGGAAGGTTTCCGATACGGAGAAAGGGAAGCCCAGGTAGGTGATCTCGTCGAAGTCTGCGGCTTCCCGGGCGCCGCGAAAATTCGCGACGATGGCCAGGAGTTTGGTAGCGGATCCGGAGAGCTGAAGTCCGGAGAGCACATCCCTGGTGTCGGCCATCTGTGGGATGGCTTTCGGAGAGACGAAGCTGCCGAAATCCAGGGTATCGAAACCTACTTTCAGCAAGGAATTGAGGTAACGTATCTTTTCTTCGGTGGGAATGATATGAGGCCACCCCTGCATGGCGTCCCGGGGGCATTCGACCAGGCTGGCGGGCAGTCCGGCGCTGAAGGGCAGGGTCCGGCCGGCGAGGGTCGAGGATTGAGGAATTTTTGGTGTGTGTAAAGGACTCATGATAATCTGCTTTTCATTGCTTCGTATAAGATGATACCGGTAGCGACGGAGACATTGAGCGAGTCAAATTTACCGGTCATGGGGATGGTAAAATGTTCGTCTGCCGCCTTGCGGATATAGGGTTGTACCCCTTTGTCCTCGCTACCCATTACAATACAACAAGGCTCGTTCATCGGTAGTTCAAAAACTTTCTTATCGGCGTTCATTTCGCTGGTGAAGACCTTGATCCCGTTCATGTGCAGGGTATCCACCGCTTTGAGCAGGCTACCCACCCTGCATACGTTAATGATCTCCAGGGCGCCTGCCGAGGACTTCATGGCTTCTTCATTGAGGGCCCCTACTCCTTTGTCCGGGATGATGAGGGCCTGAGCTCCGCAACAGACGGCGGATCTTGCGATGGCTCCGATGTTACGGACGTCCGTTACTCCGTCCAGCATAACGAATAAAGGGGGCGTTCCGCCGGCGACCACATGGTCGATCACCTGTTGCAGGTCCAGGTACTGGACCAGGCCGGCGAAAGCGATCACTCCCTGATGGTTGGCCCGGGAAAGGGAGTTGAGCTTCTCTATCGGGACGATCTGAACGGGGATATTATGTTCTTTGGCCAATTCTTTGATCTCATCGAGAGACTCTCCGGTGGTATTTCGTTGCAGCAGGATCTTGTCCACGGCTCTTGCGGAGCGGATCGCTTCGATCAGGGGCTGGCGGCCGATGATAAGCCCCCCTTTCTCTCCCTGAAGGGGAGATTTCTTACTGCTGCGCTGGGGCCCACGGTCGCCGTGATGGGGGCGGTCGCCCTGCGGTCCCCGCTGAGCGCCTCTGTTCTTATTGAATTTATCAGTCATTTTTTTAAATTAAATCGCTGTTCGTCAGCATTAATAGTTTCACTTTCAGGATGGCTGCTACGGACATCGAATCCGTGATCTGTCCTTTTTCCACCATTTGATATGCTTCTTCGAAAGGAAGCTTGCGGACCACCAGCTGTTCCGTTTCCTCCGGCATGGCGTCATGCTGTTCCAGCTGCCGGGCGAGAAATACGGTCGCATCTTCGTCGGTAACGGAATTGGAAAGGTGCATTTTCAGGATGGGTGTCCATTCTTTGGCCACCAGGCCTGTTTCTTCCCGTAGCTCCCGCCGGGCGGATTCGACGGCGGGAACACCTATCTCGCCCCCTCCCTCCGGGATCTCCCAGCTATACTGGTTCAGGGTGAAGCGGTATTGCCCTACCAGCCAGGTATTGCCTTCATTGTCGAGGGGGAGGACACCGATGGCCAGGTTCTTAAAATGGACTTTCCCATAGATACCTTTGCCGCCGGCCGGATTGAGCACCTGGTATTCCGTGAGGCCGATCCATGGGTTATCATAGATGGGCTGCTGCGAAAGGATTGTCCAGGGGTTGTGCGATTCGTTCATGGGTCAAAAATACGAAGAGGTAGTGCCCGAAACAAATCAGACCACAGGTCTGATGGCCGAAGGCCCATTATTAGAGTTTTTTCGGACGGGGTTATTTTTTTCGATAACCCCTGACTGAAAAAACAAAACCTCCCTGGTTCGGGGAGGTTTTTTTAAGGGGGAGTCTATTTATTTAATGCCGAATGCTTTTTTCACTTTCGGTACATAGTCCAGTTTTTCCCAGGTGAACAGCTCCACTTTTTTCTTCACTACTTTTCCGTCGGGGGAGGTGAAGGTCTTTTCCACGATCTCCGGCTTGCGGCCCATGTGACCGTAGGCGGCTGTTTCGCTGTAGATGGGGTTACGCAATTTCAAGCGGGTCTCGATGAAGTAAGGGCGCAGGTCGAAGAGCTCCATTACTTTTTTGGCGATCTGACCGTCCGTGAGCTTTACTTTGGCAGTGCCGTAGGTATTCACGTTGATGCTGGTAGGCTGGGCTACGCCGATCGCGTAGGACACCTGCACCAGTACTTCTTCAGCCACGCCGGCCGCTACCAGGTTCTTGGCAATATGGCGGGTAGCGTAAGCCGCGGAGCGGTCCACTTTGGAAGGATCTTTTCCGCTGAAAGCTCCGCCGCCATGGGCGCCTTTACCGCCGTAGGTATCCACGATGATCTTACGACCTGTGAGGCCGGTATCTCCGTGGGGGCCGCCGATCACGAACTTGCCGGTCGGATTGATATGATACTTGATCTTATCGTTGAAAAGGCGGGAGTACTTCTTGTATTTTGATTTCACCCGGGGGATTAGGATCTCGATGATATCGCTCTTGATCTTAGCGAGCATTTTACCTTCCGTATCAAAATCATCGTGCTGGGTGGAAACCACGATCGCGTCGATCCTTACGGGTTTGTTATTATCGTCATATTCCAGGGTGACCTGGCTCTTGGCATCGGGGCGGAGCCATTTGATCTGCTTGTTTTCCCGTCGAAGGGCAGCCAGTTCCAGCAGGATCTTATGGGCGAGATCCAGTGCCAGGGGCATATAATCGTCGGTCTCATTGCTGGCGTAGCCGAACATCATACCCTGGTCGCCGGCGCCTTGTTCTTCTTTTTTCTTCTTGTCAACGCCTTGATTGATATCGGAAGACTGCTCATGAATAGCGGAAAAGATACCGCAGGAGTTAGCTTCGAACATATATTCGCTCTTGGTGTATCCGATCTTACGGATAACGCCACGGGCGATTTCCTGTACGTCCAGATACGCTTTGGACTTTACTTCTCCGGCGAGTACAACCTGCCCTGTGGTCACCAGGGTCTCACAGGCAACTTTGGACTGGGCGTCAAAAGCCAGGAAATTATCGATCAATGCATCGGATATCTGGTCGGCCACTTTATCGGGGTGTCCTTCAGAAACGCTCTCGGAAGTAAATAAATAAGGCATGAGAATAATACAGATTTAATAAAAGTTAATGGGTTTTTCTTTACGCTGGCAAAGATAGCCGCTGAAACGTAATAATGGAATAAATTATTATACTATGCGCGGGCCCAAAGAGGCTTATAAAGCGAGCTTATTTGCTCAGATCCGCGTACAATTGTAAATAATCTGTTAAATCGGATTCGGTATTGAAAGACAGCACTTTCTTGCCTCTTATCTTACCAAATTCATCGACCAGCTTCTTATCGACCTTATCGGCGCCGAAAGTGATGGCGTCGGCGTAGGTGGCGCCGCCCCGGAATAAAGCTGTATTGTTGGCTTCTTTATAAGGCTCCAGGTCTTTGTCTTTGATATTGGCGTGTATATTGGCCAATTTCAGGAAGTCGGCGCCTAGTTTCTCCTTGAAGGTAGGCTGACCGATCGTGAAGACACATTTGCTATGGGCAAAGACGGGTTCTTTTTTATAAACGGTCTTCAGGTACAGGGGGATAAGGCCTGTCATCCAGCCGCTGCAATGGATGACGTCAGGGGGCCAGCCGAATTTTTTCACGGTCTCCAGGGCGCCTTTGCAATAGAAGACGGTGCGCAGGCCGTTGTCCTCAAACCATTTTTCCTGTTCGTCGTGGAAAATCGATTTCCGTTTGAACAGGTCCTCATTGTCCAGGAAGTATACCTGGAGGCGGGCGTTGGGCAGGGAAGCAACCTTGATCTGTAAGGGGTAATCGTCGTTATCCACCGATACATTGATACCGGAAAGGCGAACTACTTCATGCAGGCGGTGCCTGCGTTCGTTAATCACTCCAAACCGGGGCATAATGCAGCGCACTTCAAAGCCAGATTCATTTGATTTGATTGCCAGTTTATTCACGATCTCTGCAAATTCTGTCAGCTCTAAATAGGGTGACATTTCGTTGGCAATAAATAAAATTCTTTTCTTACTTAACATTATTTGATATAATTGGTGAGAGGAACCTTAACGAAATAGTTTGCAAAGGTAATCTTTTTATTGTTAAATCGGCACTGTAGCTGCTTTTGACGAGTATAAAAACCTAAAAAATGATTTTATTCAAAAGGGCCGGAGATCTGTCCGGCTGGTTGCAGGGGCAGCGTTCCCAGGGAAAATCCATTGGCTTCGTTCCCACAATGGGAGCGCTGCACGCAGGACATATATCACTTATTGATATATCAAAAAAGTCAACGGGAATCACTGTTTGCAGCATTTTTGTCAATCCGACACAATTTAATGACCCTAAAGATTTTCAGAAATACCCGATAACGATCGAAAAAGACATTTACCTGCTTGAAAAAGCGGGCACAGATGTCCTTTTCCTGCCGGAAGTGGACGATCTATACCCCGGGGGGACCGCGAATCTGGAGAAATATGAGCTGGGAAAGCTGGAGACATTGCTGGAGGGGAAGTACCGGCCGGGGCATTTCCAGGGGGTATGCCAGGTCATGCGGCGTTTGCTGGACATCGTGGCCCCCGACGATCTGTTTATGGGGCAAAAGGATTACCAGCAATGTATGGTCGTCCGCAGGCTGCTGAAGCTGAGGAAGTATTCCACGCGGCTCCACCCCTGTCCGATCGTCCGTGAAACGGATGGGCTGGCGATGAGCAGCCGGAATATGCGGCTGACGGCAACGGAGAGGGCGAAAGCTCCGGCCATTTACCGGGCGTTGTCACTGATACAAGAGGCTTGGGAGAATGTGGTGGTGGCACGCTCTGGAGATGGCGGGCCGGATACGGGATCGGGTAGCCAGAAAGAGGTATTGGAAGGGCTCCTTTTGCAGGCGAGGGCCATCCTGGAAGAAAAGGGTTTCCGGGTCGACTATGTGGAGGTGGCCGATGCGGTGACACTGGAACCGATCGGGGTAGAGGAAGAGAGAAGCGGATCGCGGAGTGCGGGGGGTGAGACCGGGGGTGAGGCTCTGGGTGAGACCGGAGATGGGTCGCGGAGCGAGGCGGGAGACGGGCAGAAAGCGGTAGCCCTGGTCGCTGCTTTTTTGGGAGAGATACGATTGATTGATAATAGGCTGTTACGATGAAATCGATAATAGGATGATACGATGAACTTACGATCAAATTTGTATAATTTTGTGGCCCAATCTCAAAACAGATAATAAATCTATGGATATAGAAATCCTTAAATCGAAAGTACACAGGGCCGTTATTACAGAAGCCAATCTGAATTATGTGGGCAGCCTGACCCTGGATGAGGACCTGATGGATGCGGCGAATATGATCGAAAATGAGAAGGTGCAGATCGTGAATGTGAACAATGGCACCCGGATCGAGACTTACCTGATCAAGGGTAAAAGGGGCTCGGGGACCTGTTGCCTGAACGGGCCGGCAGCCCGGCAGGGTGCGGTAGGCGATATCGTGATCGTCATTTCGTATGCAAGGATGGACTTTGAAAAGGCTAAGAGTTTTAAGCCATGGATCGTTTTTCCACGGGAAGGAAATAAGCTGTAATTTGTACCTGTCATGAAGAAGAAGATCCTTTCTATATTTCAATATCTTTTTTTCGCTGCGCTGGCAGCGTTTTTTGTGTGGCTGAGCATTAAGGATATGGACGCCCGGAAATGGGAGCAATTGAAAGATGCCCTGCACAGGGCTGATTACTGGCTGCTCGTTCCCGTTCTGCTGTTGTTGCTGGCCAGTCACTGGCTGCGGGCGCTTCGCTGGAGGCAGCTGATGGAGCCGATGGGTTACCGGCCGTCCAGGCTGAATTGTTTTTTGGCGGTCATGATCGGTTATTTCGTCAACCTGGGGGCTCCGCGTCTGGGGGAAGTGGTGAAATGTACCGTCATTTCCCGTTATGAAAAAGTGCCCGTGGATAAGTTAGTAGGTACTATCGTTGCGGAAAGAGCTTTCGATATGATCTGTCTGCTGATCGTATTCGGGTTGACGCTGGTCTTCCAGTTCAATGTGATCCATTCGCTGACGTCCGGCAAGATGGATATATTGTTCCGCAGCGCCAGCGGGCAAATTTCGTATAGTAAGATCATTGGCGGGATAGTCGTGGTGCTGGTGTTGTTCCTGATCGCGAAATGGCTGCTGGGTAAATTCGGGCATATCAGCATTGTGCAAAAGGCGAAGGCGATCTTTCTCAATATCTGGCATGGGCTGACCAGTGTGAAGGCGTTGAAGAATAAACCTCTCTTTGTGGTCTATTCGATCGGGATCTGGGCCCTGTATTGGTTCAGCACCTGGTTTGGTTTTTTTGCGATCAGCGAGACCCGGCATCTGACGCTGGTAGATGCCCTGAGCGTGCTGGCGATGGGGAGCGTGGGCATGATCGTATCTCCCGGCGGGATCGGCGCTTATGCGTTGCTGGTACAGAAGACGGTGGCCTTTTATGATGTCCCTTCCCTACCCTATGGTCAGGCCCTGGGATGGCTGTTGTGGTTTGGGCAGTTTTTGAGCTTTATATTGTTCGGCGTGGCGAGCTTTTTCTTATTGCCCAGAATAAACAAGCAACGAAATTTATGAAGATACCCCAGATTATCCCGCAAAAGATATATGACCTTTCGGGCCTGCGGCATCAGATCAGTCGCTGGCGGTTATTAGGCAAGACGATCTCTTTCACGAATGGCTGTTTTGATATTCTGCATCAGGGGCATATCGCTTCCTTATCGGATGCCGCCAAAGAAGCCGATTTCCTGGTGGTAGGCGTCAATTCGGATGCCAGTACCCGGAGGTTGAAGGGGGACCAGCGTCCGATCAACCAGGAGCAGGTAAGAGCTACGTTGCTGGCGTCCCTGCTGATGGTGGATGCCGTGATTATTTTTGAGGAAGATACTCCATTGGACCTGATCAATGCCGTTGTTCCGGATGTGCTGGTAAAGGGCGGCGATTACACGCTGGACCAGATCGTGGGCGCCAGAGAGGTGATTGCGTCGGGGGGACGGGTAGTGATCAATCCGATCGTGCCTGGGTTTTCGACTACGGGGCTGATCGAAAAAATACACAGGCTGTAGTTATCCCCTGTACATGCGTTCTACTTCCTGGACGATCGTTTCGATGACCTGATCATCGCCTTTGGGGTCGTAGGGCTGCTTGAGGTTGCTGCTGAAGAAAAAGGCGACCGTTTGGTAGAAGCGGGCGGTAAAGCCGCCTTTGTATTCTTTTATAATATCGTAACAGTTATTTCCCGTCTGCCTGTTGATGAGCTTCATCAAAACCCGGCCCTGGTAGATCGACATATTTTCCAGGGGGGTGGTAAATTCTTTTTTCAGGTCTTTTTCCCGGGACTTTATATAAGCTTTCCGTTCTTCTTCCGAGGTGAGCAGGGCGAGTTTGGCATTCATTTCGTTCAGGATGATGCCGGCTTTGCGGGCATAGGGATAGGTGACGTAGACGGCATTGCGCAAACGGGTCCATTCTTCATATTTTTTCCGCATGCCGGGGGGCATGGGTTTGGTCACCCAGGTCCATTCCATGGTGTGGGCCGAAAGGAGTTCGCCATTGTACACTTTGGCGGGGACCAGGATGGTATCGTAGGGACCGTATTGAACCGGAGGAAGCATGGGCTCTATCTTCTTCGTCGTATCGGCGGGCGGCGTGGTTTGCTGGGCCTGGGCAGAACCGTACAATCCCGTCAGCAGGAGTACGGAGGAAAAGAAAGCAAACAGGTATTTTTTCGGAGAACAGGCCATAAATGCTCTTAAAGTTACTAAAAAACCTTTAAGATTAATACTATGGATGGGCAGGGGGTAACCCTGCCGGGGGATTAATTTATTGTGTAAGGCCAGAGAGCCGGGTAAAGCCTTGATTAAGAGCCGGGTGCAGCTGGTCAGGCGGTCCTGTCCTGCGCAGCGGCGGCCACGGCGGCTTGCTGGCGGCGCCATACGATGCTCATGATGAACCCGATGATCATGACGATCGTGCCGATCCACAGGATATTGATCTGGGGAAATTCCAGCACTTTGAGGGCGACGAAGGGGATCATTGCCGAGGATTCTTTTACCCCCAGCTCTATTTTCTTACCATCGACTACCCTGTTGAACCGAAAAGCCAGGTTTTGGGCGAAGACGGTATCGTTGAGATAAACGGACGCATTATCCTTCAGGAGGAACACCGGGCTGGCGGTATAGCGCATGCTATCCTTTGTCACCACGGTCACCCTGGCCATCAGGGCGGTGTCGGCCGACGTGAAATGGTATTTATCGTTATTGGGGTTGATCAGGACCGTATCGAGTATGATATAGCCTTTGGAGTAAAAGGCGGTGTCTTTTACCGACAGGGGAAAGCTCCTGAACTGAACGGTGTCGTCCCTTCTCTGTTCGGGGTTATCCGTGGCGCTGATATAGGTGAAGATGTCACGGTCCCAATAATGAAATTTATCCGGGTTGGCGGCGGGGGTCTGCGCTCCCTTGGTCGGGGCCATCCAGTTCGGATAGAGGTCGAACTGACGGGTGCCGTCTTTTTTCTGGAAATTGATATGGTAGAATGTTTTCTTGAAGAGGGGATCTGTCGAGTCGCTGCTAATGAAGGTCGCCCAGTATTTGCCCATATCGGTACGAACCCCTTTGAGGAGGGTGATGTTCTCCATGGGGTTCTGCTTACTCTCCGGAGCGAAGTTCAACAGGATACCGGTCGTATTTTGAGACAGGACCTCTTCTTTAGCCGAGGACAATAAGATGCCTACCAGCATGAGGCCGAAGCCGACATGGGCGACGGAGGGGCCTGCGGCTTTTATTTTCCCTTTGAGGCCTGACCAGACATAAGTGATATTGGCTACGACAGCGTAGATGGCTGCGAAGAAACCCAGGTGAATGGCGGCCAGGAAGCCGGCGCCGTACCTGTCATAATTGATGCCTCCGAAAATGCTGACGAGAATGGATAATGTCAACGCAATTGCTGTCGGGAGCCAGATCTTTTTCAGGATATAGTCCCGGGAGGTTCGTTTGTATTTTAGATATTGGGAGAAAGCGGTAAAGAGTCCCAGCAGGATGGCGACGAATATTTCGATCCGGTTGTAGGCGAAGGGCTGGTCGTCCCCGACCGTCCATTTCTTTTTCGTCAGCAGGTTGAAGACCGGCAGGGAGGTGGCGATGATGATGAACATGGAGGACAGGAAGAGGATCAGGGAGCCGATGAACATCCAGAACTCACGGGAATCTGTAGCCTCTTCCTTAACGATATGGGGGATGTGCTTATACCGGCTGATAAAGAGAACGAGCGCGGGGACAAAGAAGATCAGCACCAGGATCACCAGCTGTGCGTGGATGCCGGCATCGACGAAAGCGTGTACGGAGGTCTCTCCCAGGATGCCGCTGCGGGTGAGGAAGGTCTCCCAGAGCACCATGATAAAACTGAGGATAAGGAAAAAATACGTGATCCTCAATGAATGGCCGGTAGCGTTGAAAATGACCTGTGTATGCAGGCCTGCCACCATGATCAGCCAGGGGACCAGCGAAGCATTCTCTACGGGATCCCAGGCCCAGTAGCCGCCGAAGCTGAGGGATTCATAGGCCCAGGCGGCGCCCATCATGATCCCGGTGCCCAGCAGGCAGGCGGAGAAGAGGGTCCAGGGCAGGGCTACTTTTGTCCAGGTGTTGTCCCTTTTCCAGAGGCCGGCGATGGCGAAGGCGAAGGGCACGAGGGTGGAGGCGAATCCGAGGAATAAGATGGGGGGATGGATGACCATCCAGTAATTTTGCAATAAGGCGTTGAGACCCTGGCCGTCCTGCATCTGCGGGATGCTCATGTAGTCGGCGCGTTGAAAGATGGGGGCGTCGGCCAGGTTCTGGCGGACGAGGATGAAGGGGTTGATCCCTACCTTGCCGCCAAAGAAATAAAGGCCTATGATCATGGTCGCCAGAAAGAGCTGGGCGAAGCTGAAGACGGTCATGACGGGGGCTTCCCATTTACGAGCCTTACGGATGAGGATCATCCCAAGGATGCAATGCCACATGGTCCAGAGCAGAAAAGCACCTTCCTGGGATTCCCAGATACAGGCCAGCAGGTATTTGGCGGTGAGCGATTTGCTGGAATGCTCCCAGGCGATATTGTATTCGAAGAGGTGATTGGAAATAATGTAGATGATGGAGAACAGGACGGAGAAGACGGCCAGTACATCGAGCCCGAAGGCTGCCCGGGCCATTTTCCGCCAGCTTTTTTCTTCTTCGGAGGATTTTGCCGTGGCGGTTTTATAGTAAGCTATCAGGGCAACAAAAGAAGCGACAAAAGACAGCAATGCAAAGAAATGCCCTATTTTTCCGGGCAACAGGTGTTCGCCTACATAATCCATGGCTTGATATTAATTTTGAGTGAGGCTTTTTTTGGCCACATTCGGGTCGTCTTTGTATTTGGAAGGGCATTTGAGCAGGATACCGTCTTTTTTAGAGATTTCGAATACGTCTCCGTTCATCTGGCCTTTCAGGGTAATGCGTTCGGCTTTTTCCAGGTCGTAAGGTTTTTCGTAGTGGTACACCACTTTGGCGGTATTGCCGAGGGTATCGCTGATATGAAAGCTGAGATAATTAGGATCTTTTACGGGGTCATACTCCATGGGGATCCTGCTATCGATATGCGCGATGATGGTCACAGTCTTGCCGGGTTTCTGCCGGGCGGATGCGATGGTTTCGTAGGTCGTAAGATTGCCCATGAAACTAATCAGCACGGCGATGGCTATCGCGATGCATACGAGGACAGCTATTTGCAACTTTTTCATAACTGGGTGCAAAGTTAGGCCAAAAACAATCACTCACAGCAAGTGTTTGTGATTGATTTTACGATCGGTAAGCCGGGACGGTTTGTCAGACTTTCCTAAACACCACGATGCCATTATGACCGCCGAAGCCGAAGGTATTGCTCATGGCTACTTTCACGGGATGCGGCCTTGCCTCGCCGAGTAAAATATTCAGGCCGCGGGGTATTTCCGGGCTGAGCTCTTTCGTATTGATGGTAGCCGGGATGAGGGAATGCCGGATGCTCAGCAGACAGGCGATCGCTTCGATGGCTCCGGCGCCGCCCAGCAGGTGTCCGGTCATGGATTTGGTGGCGCTGATGATCAGTTTTTCGGGTTGATCTCCGAAAAGGCGGGAGATGGCTCGGGTCTCGCTCAGGTCGCCGACGGGGGTGGAGGTAGCGTGTGCGTTCAGATAGTCTACGTCTTCTTTGTTGAGTCCCGCGTCTTTAAGCGCGTCCTGCATGGCCCGGAGGGCGCCGAGGCCTTCGGGATGGGTCGCGGTCATGTGATAGGCGTCGGCCGTCATGGCGGCGCCGGCTACTTCCCCGTAGATATGTGCGCCTCTTGCCCGGGCGTGTTCATAGTCTTCCAGGATGAGGGCTCCTGCGCCTTCGCCCATGACGAAGCCGTCGCGGGTGACGTCGAAGGGGCGGGATGCTCCTTTTGGATCGGCATTATTCGTGGAAAGCGCTTTCATGGAGTTGAATCCGCCTACGGAGGCTTCGGTGATGGGGGCTTCGGAGCCGCCGGTGACCATCACTTTGGCTTTACCCAGCCGGATATAGTTGAGGGCGTCCATGATGGCGGTGTTGGAAGTGGAGCAGGCCGATACGGTGGTATAGTTGATGCCCATCAGTCCGTGTTTGATGGAGATCATGCCGGAGGCCATATTGGCGATCAGTTTGGGTACGAAGAAGGGGCTGAAGCGGGGGGTCAGCTGGCCGTCATTGGTATCCGGGGAGCCGCTGGCGGCATATTCTTTTACCTGGTCTTCGAAGGTCTGCATGCCGCCTTGTCCTGTGCCCCAGATGACGCCGGTGTCGAAGGGGTCCATGGAAGAGAGGTCGAGGCCGGAGTCTTTAATTGCCTGATCGGCGGCGACCAGGGCGTATTGGGCGAAGAGGTCGCTGCGTTTGATCTCGTTGCGGTCCAGGCTGGCGGCGGCCACGGCGTCGAAATCCCTGACTTCGCAGGCGAAGCGTGTCTTGAACGCGGCGGGGTCGAATTTCGTAATGGGTCCTGCGCCGCTCTGACCGGCTATTAACTGATTCCAGAAGGTGGTTGGTTCATTTCCCAGGGGGGTGATGGCGCCGATGCCTGTGACGACTACTTTTCGCATATTGATGTATTTACTTACTCGTTTTGTTTGTTGTTGTTGATGACGATGATGCTGTTAATGATGCTGTTGCCGATACCGATAATTCCGTGACCTGAAAATCTGCCTGCAGATCCTGCAGGAGCTGACCGATCATCCTGTCGAACAGTTCCGCTCCCAATACCCTTGATAAAAGCAGGGAGGACAGCAGTCCGGACATGACCAGCAGGGCTCTGTCTTTTGGGGCGCCGGGAAAGGACAGTCGTCCTTCCGCCCTGCCTTTTTCCAGGCAGCCGGTCACCCAATCCAGGGTGATCGTGCACATTTCCTGCACTTTTTCCTGCATAATCGGCGGCAAGGTAGCATAATCCGGTGTAAGGGAGCCGGTTAAACAGATCCTTCCTTTGCGGCTGCTGTTGAAAAAGGTGTCCACGAGCGTTCGCAGCTGCTGGTCGCCGGGCAGCTCTTCCACCTGGGACTGTAACCGGGCCATGGCTGTGATCTCCTTATCGACTACGCTGATGCCCAGGTCGGTCTTGGAGGGGAAGTAATAATGAATGGCGGCATTGCGGACGCCTATGACGCTGCCGATATCGGCATAGCTGAAGGCGTTGAATCCCCGGGTGCGGATGAATTCGTCGGCGAGGGTGATGATCTGGTCGCGGGTTGCGTTCATATTTAACTCCCGGATTGACTATTCCGCGGAGCTTTCGGTTTTCGCAAAGGTACTTACTTACTAGTTAGTAAGCAAATGGGGGGAAAGTAATCTTGGGAGACGCTTTGCGTGAGATAACCTTCGTCTAAAGCAACAGTGTTGCTTTAGACGAAGGTTACGAGCGAGGATAAAGCGAGGAACGACGCTTTGACGAAGCTCTGAGCGAAGTGCCGTGCACTGCGAAAAGCCCGACCCGGGGCCGGGCTCTGGCGGCCCGGGGCACGCCCAAGACTGCCTAACTGGCCTAAATATTAAGAAAGTATAAAAAAACGGGTGTTTTCGACGTTTAAACATCCTTTTTTAGCACATATTTTGGCTATTTGCAGAATACTGTAGTACCTTGCGCTGCATTCTACAAATGAGGCTTCTACGACCATGACAGATTTATCGCATTTTGACGCCAATGGCGCCAGCAATCCGAAAAACAATATTTTCGGTCTCCCTTTCTCCGAAGAAGACGCGCGATTGGTAATCCTTCCCGTGCCCTGGGAGGTCACCGTTAGTTATGGCGCGGGCACGGCCAGGGCGGCAGAACATATCTTTCATGCCAGCATGCAGGTAGATCTTTTCGACGGAGAGACGAACAACGCCTGGAAAAAGGGGCTTTTCATGCGGCAGCCGGACAAGAAGGTGCTGATGAAGAGCGATTACCTTCGCAAAGAAGCCGAATTATACATCAATTATACTTCCAAGGGAGAAGTGCTGGAGAAGAACAGCTTCATGTGCAAGTCCCTGAAGGAGATCAATGAGGGCAGCGTCCTGATGAATAACTGGGTGTACGAGCAAACCAAGGCTCTCCTGGAAAAGGATAAGCTGGTGGCCTTACTGGGTGGGGATCACAGCACTCCCCTGGGTTATTTCAAGGCCATCGCTGAAAAACACGGTGATTTCGGTATCCTGCAGATCGACGCGCATTGCGATCTCCGTAAAAAGTACGAGGACTTCACCTACAGTCACGCCAGCATCATGTATAACGCCTTACAAGAGGTTCCGCAATTGAAGAGGCTGGTGCAGGTAGGGGTAAGGGATTATTGCGAGGAAGAATGGGATTATATCCGCAACAGCAATTACCAGGTGATCACTTATTTCGACAAGGACATTAAAGAGCGGGGATTCGAAGGGCAGAGCTGGAGGCAGATCGCCGATGAGATCGTCAGTCATTTACCCGAAAAAGTATATATCAGCTTCGACGTAGATGGTTTGGATCCCAAACTTTGCCCCAGCACAGGTACGCCGGTACCGGGAGGATTCGAAGCCGAACAGATCTTCTACCTCATCCGCAAGATCGTCCAGAGCGGGCGCCGTTTTATCGGGTTCGACCTGGCAGAGACGGGCGTTGGCGACACGGATTGGGATGCCAATGTAGGGGCCCGCATATTGTGGAAACTTTGTAACTTGCTGGTTGCAAGCAACCCCTGATATGATCTTTCCTTATTTAGTCATTCTTAAAAGAGATAGTGAGCGGACCCTTGATCTTATCAGTATCCTCTTGTGTGTTTTTTCCGGCCTGAATTTTATAAATGAGCAGCTTAGAAGCGGTCATTTCCAACTTTTCTTTACACTTTTTGCCGCGGCGGTACTTGCCGGTACTGCGATCAATATTGTTATAAACCGGAAGACCGGACAGCAGGTACGTTACAGATACTGGCTGCTGCTGGCCGGCCTGGGCTGGCTGGGCATGTCTTTCTTACCCTGGCTGGGGATCTTATTCTTTTTCCAGTCTTTCCTGGAACACCAGGTCAAGCGGCCGCTGGAGATCGGGTTCAGCAGTGACCGGGTCGTGATCAATACCTTGTTCAAACGAAGTTATGCCTGGACGGATTTCAATAATGTCGTATTGAAGGATGGGCTGCTGACCCTGGACTTTAAAAATAACAGGCTGATTCAGAAAGAGATCCTGGATTCTGCCGACGAGGATGATGCGGATGAGGATGAGTTCAATGCCTACTGCCAGGCCAGGCTGCAGGAGGCGGACAGGGTGAAGATGCATGCCTGAAGTGGGGGGGGTGATCTTTTATGGAAATCCGCCTTCTTTGCATCTAAGAGGCAAATCACTGCTGTATGGATTCCATCTCCCTTCCCGTCGTTCATCCTGCATTCGAGAAATTGAAGCGTTCCGGTATCGGACTCCATTTTGTCGCAGGGCTTTTGATCCTGTCCCATGCCATTAGTCATTTTCGTCAGACGGAGTCCCCACCCCTTTATTTCTGGTGTCAGGTGATCATTTCCCTCGATATTTTCATCCTGGTGCTGGCGGGCAGGGACGCCTTGCGGCAAATGCCCAAGGTGAATCTTTTTTTCCGGCTGGTTGAGATCTTTTTTTTCCTGGGCATCGGGCTGCTGATGTTATTTGCCCGTAACTGGATGACTGCCACCATCCATCTCAGCCTAAGCATTGCCTATAGCTACCTTTTTTACTGCGAAAGGAGCCTTCGTTCGGACGAATTACTCTCTTTTCACCATATCGGCGTCAGCATACCGGGATTGCCGGAGGACCGGTTCTTTTTATGGTCGAATATCAATGATATTGAAGCCTGTTACGACTCCATCCATATCAGCACTTCCGAGGACAAGAATCTGAGCTTTGACCTGCGAAAAAATCTTGAATTCGCAGAACTGGAGCAAATTCACGAATTTTGCAGGCATTATCTGGGAAAGTGCTGAACAAAAAGCCCGGACATTGCACTTACGTATGTTGACGCAGTCACCTTTTATTCTCTATTCCGACGGAAAGGGAAACATTTTTGAAGACACCAGTTTGTATGCTACCGGCCGCAGCGGATGGGATGCTATACCCGTCCCGTCAGCCGACTGGATCGAATTGCCGGAGGGGGGATCCCTCTATGAGCTACCCGGGCGAAGGGGCATCGGCATCGATGTGCACACAGGGGAGATGCGTCTCTGTACCAAGGGGTGGGCCGTAGCCGCCTTCATCCCGCCGGCGCATACCGGGCTTTTTCTGGCAGCCTATGAAACGGAGAAGGACGCTCCTACCCTGCCCTTGTTCTGCTATACTGCCGCCGCCTGGTCCGACTCGAAGTTCTATGTTCCGGCGGTCCGGATCGAAGACGATATCCGCCAGGATTGCGAGGGCTATGACTGGGACACCATCAATAAAGGGGTGTCGACTATCCTGGAGGCGTATCCGCAGAACCGATTGATTAAACATTTGGCGAATAATTGCTGTCTCACCTACCATTGCCCCGCCGCGCGGAATTATTTTATGGGGCGTTGGGAATGCCCGGTGCCTAGTTCGCCGGCCTGTAATGCCAATTGCATCGGCTGTATCTCTTTCCAACCACAGGAAGAATCCATTACGTCTCCACAAGACCGTCTTACTTTCAAACCTTCGGCCGAAGAGATCGTGGAATTCACGGTGCCGCATCTGCAAACCGCGCCTTTTCCGATCGTCAGCTTCGGCCAGGGCTGCGAAGGGGAGCCATTATTAATGTGGGAGACGATCCGGGAGTCGATCCTGGAAATGCGTAAGCATACGGACCGGGGCAGCATCAATATCAATACGAATGGCAGCAAGCCTGCCGCGATAAGAGCCCTCTGCGAGGCAGGGCTGGATTCCATACGGGTGAGCACGAATTCGGCCCGCAAGTCGGTCTATGAAGCGTATTACCGGCCCAATAACTACCAGTTCGAGGATATCGTGGAGAGCCTGAAGGTCATGCGGAGTTTCGGGGGCTGGGCCTCGATCAATTATTTTGTTTTCCCGGGCATGACGGATAGTGTGGAAGAGTATGAGGCTTTGCGCAAGCTGATCCGGGAGACGGGGCTGACGATGATCCAATGGCGTAATTTCAATATCGATCCGGACTGGTACCTGGGTAAGATCGGGGTGGCCGATACCGGGGAGTTCATCGGGATCAAACAGTTGATGGAGCTGATCCATGAGGAGTTCCCGGAAGTGAAATTCGGTTATTTCAATCCTCCGATGGAACGGATCAAGGGTCGGTTCGAAGCGGATTTTGCGCATTAGACTGCCTGCTGGCCGATGCGCCCCCGTCAGGAGCAGGATGCTGAATGCAGGGGAATTGTCTATTTTAGCTTCATGCAAAAAATCATAATCGTCGGAGCCACTTCGGGGATCGGGCGGGAGCTGGCCCGGATCTATGCGGGAGCAGGCAATCTGGTAGGCGTTACGGGCCGGCGCCAGGAACTGCTGTATTCCCTGCAGCTGGAATATCCCAATCATATTATCACTGAATCTTTCGATGTCACCGATACCGGGAGCCTCTCCCACCTGGAGGCCCTGATCGGCAAGCTGGGCGGGCTGGACCTGCTGATCTATAATTCAGGCTGGGGTTCGGCCAGCGATCCGCTCGACTGGGAAGTAGAAAAGAAGACCACCGAACTCAATGTAAATGGCTTTCTCCGCGTTGTGGTCTATGCGTTCAATTATTTTATCCGGCAGGGGCATGGGCATCTGGCCACGACCTCTTCCATCGCCTCGATCCGGGGCAATGGGCAGGCGCCTTCGTACAGCGCCAGTAAATCATTCCAGAGCGTTTATTTCGAGGGGCTGCATATCCGGGCGAAAAAGACGAAGCTGCCGGTCTTTGTGACAGATATTCAGCCGGGATTTGTGGATACGCCGATGGCGAAGGGGGATAAGCGGTTCTGGGTGCAGCCGGTTGACAAAGCGGCCCGGCAGATGGTGGCGGCCATAGCGGCGAAGAAATGGAGGGTGTATATCACGCGGCGGTGGTGGCTGATCGCGAAGATTTTTAAATGGATACCGGATTGGGTTTATCACCGGATGGGGTGAGAGGATGCCGGGTGCGATTCGGGCGGGGAAGACGGGACGATATTTTTTGGCACTGAGCTTGCATAACTACTTGTAAATGACTCTACGTATATGAAAAGAAACAAGTTCTTAGCCGTCGCCGCCCTAGCCACTATAGCCGTTACATTAGTTGGAAGCACTATCTGCCTGGTCAAAAAACACAAACGCAAAAAAAGATTGCAAGCCATCTCGGATGCAGGATATGAGCTCGCCTATGATATTCACTATCCTACGACGTATAAAAAAATAAATCGCAACTGAGGAGGAGAAATCCGCAGGATAATCTGCGATAGAGACCCGGAAAAGTTAAACCTGCCCTAAAATTCCCCATCTGGGGCGTGGAAGGGACAGTCCAGGACAATTAGCCCTTGATTTGCATCGTTATCGGCCAAATAAGTGGTAAATTCGTTGACAGAACAGTTGCTATTGTTGACAGAACCAGTGCTATTATGACAGATAATTTCGAATCGGAAAAGAATGTAAAAGCTTCAGGTTACACCCTGCTGATCTGCGTATTGCTGCTGATCCTTTTTTTCTACGTCAGCTGGACGCATCCGGTGCAGCCGCCGCCGGTGGTGGAAGATGGGATCGAAGTGAACCTGGGCAATAGTGACCAGGGCATGGGAACGGACCAGCCATATCTGCCGGGCCAGCCTTCCGCACAGGATCATGAGAAATATACCCCGCCCAAACAGGCTGTCGTAGACAAGGAACCCGTGAAGGATGTGGAAACGGACGACGCCAATAAAGAAGACGCTCCCGTGGTGAAAAAGGCTGTCGTCACCAAACCCAATGCTACTAAGATTCCCGATAAAGAAGTCGTCAAAACGCCGGCCAGACCGGTGAAAAAGCCGGAGATCATGCCGGCTCAGACCAAGCCCAAGCCAAAAGCCGTATTCCATGGGGTGAACGGGACGGGTACCGGCGGCAATGATGCAGACGATTACAAGCCGGGGGGCAACCAGGGTGTTGCCGGAGGTACCGGCGACCAGGGGCGTCCGGGAGGCAATCCGAATTCGGATAGTTATACCGGGGGGGGAAGGGGTAATTCGGGAGTTTCTATCTCCCGGGGATTAGCGGGGAGACATATTACGGGCACGCCGAGCTTTACAGATGATTTTAACCAGAATGCCAAAGTAGCGGTCGATATACATATAGATGCGAACGGAACTGTAACCGATGCAAGCTATAATCCAAGAGGGTCTACCACTTCAGATGGCTCCATGAAGGCCATTGCTCTCCGCAAGGCCAAACAGGTAAAGTTCAATCCGGGAGGGGATGAATCGACCGGCACGATCATTTTCAATTTCAAAGTTCATAATTAGGACGCTTATCTTTGTGGTCCATCTATGGACTATCCGCAAACATTAGACTATCTCTTCAGCAAGCTGCCCATGTATAGCCGCATTGGGGCAGCAGCCTATCGCGCCAATCTCGACAATACGATCCGGCTCAGTGAGTTCACCGGGCATCCGGAGCGGAAGTTCCGCTCTGTGCATGTAGCAGGCACTAACGGGAAGGGGTCTACCAGCCATATGCTGGCAGCCATCTTCCAGGCAGCCGGTTACAAAACGGGGCTGTATACCTCGCCACATCTGAAAGACTTCCGGGAAAGAATACGGGTGAACGGGGAGATGATCCGCGAGAATTTCGTAACGGATTTTGTGCAACGGATCAAGCCGCTGACGGAGGAGATCGATCCTTCCTTCTTCGAGGTGACCGTACTGATGGCTTTTGATTATTTCGCACAGGAGCAGGTCGACATTGCCATCGTAGAAGTGGGACTGGGCGGAAGACTGGACAGCACGAATATCATTCATCCGGAACTATCGGTCATCACCAATATCGGCTATGATCATGTGAACCTGCTGGGCGATACCCTGGCGAAGATCGCTTATGAAAAAGCAGGCATCATTAAAAAGGGAGTACCTGTCGTGATAGGAGAATATCATCCGGAGACCGCGCCTGTCTTTGAAGAGAAGGCGCGGGAGGAGGAAGCGCCCCTCGTATATGCCGACCGGCAGCGGTTTGTCTCCGACTGGACCTACGAACGTCATACCCTGGTAGCCGAGGTCACCCACTCCCCTGTCGCCGATGAAAAAATCTATTATCATCTCGATCTGCCCGGCATTTATCAGGCCCGCAACCTGGTAACGGTGCTGGAAGCCGTCACGCTGCTGCATGGTAAGGGCTGGAAATTGCCGCCTGCGGCCGTGCAGTCCGCGCTCAGGCAGGTGAAAAAGCTAACGGGGCTTCATGGCCGGTGGGAACTCATCCATGAGCACCCGGATGTAATTTTAGACGTTGCCCATAACGAAGACGGGATCCGGCAGATGGTCCGGCAGATCGAGTTGACGGACCATGAGGAGCTGCATATCGTGCTGGGTATGGTCAATGACAAAGATATCACCAAGGTCTTGTCGCTGCTGCCTCAGGCCGCCACCTATTATTTTACGCGGGCGCAAATTCCCCGGGCCTTACCGGAAGAGCAGCTGGCGGCAAAAGCCAGAGAGGCCGGGCTGAAGGGGCACTCCTATCCGACGGTGACGGCCGCCCTGCAGGCGGCCAAAGCGCGTGCGAAGCCAAGGGACCTGGTGCTGGTCTGCGGGAGTGTGTTTGTTGTTGGAGAGGTGTAGGAGGACGCGGAAAGTTCCGGCCGATAGAGCGAATGCCGGGTCGAAGCGTGGGTCGATGGATGGCTGGTTGCGGCCAATGGGTGAGACGGCCGATCGGATTTAATATTTCAGTGCGCCCAGCTTTTCCAGTCCATAGAACAGGGCTGTGACGTGCATGCTTTGAATGATCTTATTCTCCCGCAGCAATTGCTTCACTTCATCGATCGTGAATAACTCTATTTCAATTTCTTCGTTGTGGTCCAGTTCCTGCGCCTGCACCAATTTGCCGCCCGTCGCCAGATAGATATGCATCCAGTTGGTATTGGTGGAGGGGTTGGAGGAGGTCTTTCCCAGGTATTCGAAATTTTCGAAGCGATAGCCGGTCTCTTCCAGCAGTTCTCTTTCAATGGCCGCCTGCAGGGAAGGGTCGGTGTCGTCCACGCAGCCGCCGGGGATCTCGTAGTTGGTCTGCGCCAGGGCATGGCGGTATTGTCTTTCCATGATGATCTTGCCGTCCTCTGTCAGGGCGATGGCAGTCACCCAGGTGGGGAACTCGTATACATAGTAAGGGGTGATCAATTTCCCGTCTCTTGTCTGGCAGGTGTCCGTTCGGATGGTAAACCAGGTGTCTCTGAATAAATACTCGGTCGATAGTGTCTTCCAGCTCAGGTCTTTCATTATTTCCAATTTCAAATTACCATTTATTTCGTTCACGCAGCGACGTGATATGGGCGGCATGGTGTTTACCGTGCCAGGCATAATTCCCCAGCAGGTACCAGAGGGTGATCTCTTTTTTTGCTTCCGGGTGATAGACGGTTCGTTCCCAATCCTGTATGGAGAGGTCGCTGATCGCGGCGTACCATCGGGTATGCAGGGCATAGAGTAAAGTAATCGAAATATTAACGGGGATATTCGCTACGTCATTGAGATCGGCCCATAGCTTTTCCTCATAAGGCCTGATGGTGGGGTTGTCTTCAGTCAATCCCAGCTTGAACCGGCAATAGGCATTTATATGACTATCGGCGACATGGTGCACGGTTTGATGTACGGTCCATCCACCTTCGCGGTAAGGGGTCTGCAACTGTGCTTCATCCAGGTTGAGGAGGGCGTTTTCCAGTAGCTGCGGGAGGAACTTGATATCGTTCAGCCAATCTTCTTTCTGTTTGGTTGAAAAAGGCTGGGAGATATAGTGGCCGATAGGATAACGAAGGTCGTTGGATTCGATACTCATGGTTATGTTTTTTTGGATGGTTTTGGTTGATGGCCCTCGCTCAATGTTCTGCGCGCAGGGCGTGACCGGTAAGATTGATAAATACATCTTCCAGGTTGGCCTGTTTCACTTCTTTAGGTCGTTCGAAGCCGGTGGCGACCAGCTTATCGATCAATTTATCCGGGGGGTCCAGTGCAATGATCTTGCCGGAATCAATAATGGCTACCCGGTCGCATAAGACTTCTGCTTCATCCATATAATGCGTGGTCAGGATCACGGTGGTGCCTTTGCCCTGGATCTCCCTGATCAGGTCCCAGAGGTTCCTTCTTGCCTGAGGGTCCAGGCCGGTGGTCGGTTCGTCGAGGAAGATGATCTTGGGTTGGTTGATCAGGGTCGTAGCGATGGAAAAACGTTGTTTCTGTCCGCCGCTGAGCTCTTTGTATTTGGCTTTGGCCTTATCGCGGAGGTTGACCAGGTCCAGGAATTCCAGGGGTCGGATAGTCCGGTTATAAAGGCCGCCGAAGAGCTCGATCAACTCTGTCAGGTTGAGGCCCGGGTAATAGCCTGAGGTCTGCAATTGAACGCCGATGATTTTTTTGATCTCGCCCGGGCTCTTGTCGAGGTCGAGCCCGTCCACGGTGACCGTGCCGCTCGTTTTGTCCCGCAGGGTTTCTATTATTTCCAGGGTAGTGGATTTCCCGGCCCCGTTGGGGCCCAGCAGTCCAAAGATCTCCCCTTCCCGGACGTCGAAGCTGATACCTTTGACAGCTTCGAAATCGCCGTATTTCTTCGTCAGGTCCCTGACCGAAATAATTGTTTTCTCTGTCATGGGAAGCAAGTTACGTCCATTCTGCCGCCGGACAAAATTCCCCGGGGGAAGCCGGATGTTGGGGCGTCCTGACGAGTGGCAGGTCGGGAAGAGCGCCGACGCACGCGAAGCTTAGCGTGTAAAGATCTGGGTATAATAAATCGTTCCCTGGCGGTCCCTGGCCAGCCCGATGCCGGTGAGCTTAAAATTGCCTTCGATATTTCTCCGGTGACCGGGACTGTTCAGCCAGTCGTTTACGACTTCCTTCGCCGATCTTTCCCCATACGCCACATTTTCTCCCATCGACAGGACGGGGCCAATCTGCCGGCTGATAGCTTTCTCGCGGGATTTGGCCCCGGTATGCCCGAATTCAGCTCTTCCGGAGGCCATGTCCCGGCTATGCTGAGCCGCTACCGAGGACTCTACCCCGTTCATCTGCAGCGGTTTTAATCCCATTGACCGGCGGTGGCGGTTGACCAGGCGCAGGATCTCATTTTCCATCCCGGCCGAGGAGTGGAAGGATGCCTCGGCTGATGGATGCAAGGACGGGTGGGCCGACGAATGGAATGAGGATTTGGAGGCGAAAGAGAACAAAAAAAGTAGGGGTACGGTATAACAAAAGAACCTGGTAAGCCGGGGGATCATCATAATTTATAAATTAGTAATAGCTGTCTATCGAAAATTATGCCATGTGAGAAGCAGGAGGACGGGAAATAAATACGACTTTAGTTCAATAAATAATTGTAATTAAAAGAAATGAAACGAATTCATCTGGTTTTGGCTCTCCTCTTACTAAGCGGGGCGGTTTTCGCGCAGAATCCGGCAAAAGAGACATTGCTCATTCATAAATGTCCCGATTTTACTGTTACCGGGAAGGGAGATAACCCTTCGTGGGACAAAGCAGCCTGGAATCCGCTGCAAAAGCTCGACTCCGGGGGACTAGCCTATGAAAGCAAGTTCAAAATACTCTATTCGGCTACCGGGCTCTATATTCTTTTTAATGGGGACGATCAAAAGATCACGACTTCTTACGAGAAGGACTTCGAGGATCTGTTTAAAGGCGATGTTTTTGAAGTTTTCTTACAACCCGATCCGCAAGTGCCTTTGTATGTCGAATATGAGGTCAATGCGCTCGATAAGGAATTGGTACTGCTGATCCAGAACAGCAATGGCAATATCTCCGGGTGGGAGCCCTGGCATTATGAGGGCAAAAAGAAGGTGATAAAGAAGGTAGTCGTCACGGGAGGAAATGCCCTATCGGGAGGATCGGTCGCTTCTGGTCAGGCCATCCGCTCGGTGAGCGCGGAATTGTTCTTCCCGTATTCTTTATTCAATGCTATGAGCACCCTTCCTCCCGTATCCGGCACGGTCTGGGATGGGAATTTCTTCCGGCTGGATTACGATTCCGGTAAAATGATAAAATGGGCCTGGTCGCCGGTGGAAAGGGGCTTTCATGAAATGAGGAATTTTCGTCCGGTAAGATTTGAATAGGCCGGGTGGATATTGGGGGGAGTGATTTTTTAGCTAAAAAATTAATATCGTAATCGTGAAAAGCTATATTTTATCGATGGCTCTTGGGGTGATTCTATCGGGAGCATGGCAAACGGCGTCTGCGCAGGAAGACAATTCTACACCGAGAAGGATGAAGGCAGCGCGTATACGGGGAGTGACGGTCCGGTATAAGGAAAGCACCGGGGATTTCGCCAATCCGGAAAGAGGTTTTTATATTCCCGAGGGTACGAGGGCGGGGCATTTTGTTCCGTTGGATGCAGACAAGCTCCGGCAGGCATTCGCCGGCCCGCAGAAACATGGGAAGGCCCGGTATGCGATCTATTCTACGTTGCTGATGCGGGAATATACGCTGGATTCTTTCGTGAGCCAGCCGCTAAGTCCGGATTTTTTGACCGCGGTGGATCAGGATATGTCGATGGTACGGGCAGCGGGTTTGAAAGTCATTTTGCGCTTTGCGTATACGAATACGGCGAAGTCCGGGGATTGTCCCGACGTCAATAAGATCTGTCCGCCTTATGGGGATGCGTCTAAAGCGGTCGTGTTGGGTCATATTGCACAATTGAAACCATTGTTTCAAAAATATGCGGATGTTATTGCGGTCTTGCAGGAAGGTTTTATCGGGATCTGGGGAGAGAACTACTACACCGATTATTTTGGAGATGCCTCCGGTAATGGTCAGGGGCGGATCCCGGACAAAAGCTGGGAAGACCGGAATGAAGTGCTGCGGGCGTTGCTGGAGACGCTGCCTACAGACAGGATGATACAGGTGCGTACGCCGCAGATCAAACAGAAATATGTATATGGTCCCGGCGCCCAGGTAGGATCTCCTGCGTTATTGCCGGGTGAGGCTTTTAAAGGAACTGCTGCCTCGCGGATCGGATTTCACAATGACTGTTTCCTTTCGGGAGCCGATGATTACGGCACTTATTACGATTATGGAAGTTCCGCGGCACCTAAAAAGGAAGCGAACCAACCGCTCAGGGCTTATGTCCATGAAGACAGCCGCTTTGTCGCCGTCGGTGGCGAGACCTGCGATGATGTCTATAGTCCGGAGAATGATTGCGCTCCTTTGGGGCATGCGGAAGAAGAGATGCGGACGATGCATGTTAGCTTCCTGAATACGGCGTATAACAATGATGTGAATAATGATTGGGATTCGCTGGGCTGTATCGGCAGCATCCGGAAAAGGCTCGGGTACCGCTTGCTGCTCCGGGAAGCAAGTTTACCAGCTGTTGCCCTCGTCGGCCGTGCGTTTTCTTTTACGATCCAAATCCGCAATGAAGGTTATGCTTCTCCCTATAATGCCAGGCCACTATTGCTGGTTTTACGGAATAAGGAAACGGGAAAAGAAGTTACTATTGCCTGCAAAGCGGATGTACGGACCTGGTTCAGCGGGGATACGGAAAGTACGGAAAGGTTGACCCTGCCGGCGGACATGGAGACGGGGAAATATGAACTGTTCCTGAATCTTCCCGACCCCTACCCTTCTCTCTCGCAGAGACCCGAATACAGCATCCGGCTGGCCAATGCCGATGGCTGGGAAATGAAGAGCGGATATAACAAACTAAACGCGGTGTTGACGGTACGGAGGGTAAAATGATTCTCAGCAAAGAGTTGCCTTCTTTAGTGGTCTCCGGTTTACGAAAGTCAATGGCCCCCCGCGATTGCGGGGAGCCATTGAAGGAGGACTTGGGTTTTAATGGCAACGATTGGTAGTTCACGATGCCGTTTGCTCCCTTATTCTTTTACCATTTTTAGGGTGGTGATCCCGTTATCGGATACCAGGCGTACCAGGTACATGCCTGCGGAAAGATCGTGAACATCAAAGTTGTTGCCGGTGGTGGTGCTGAATTGTTTTACGATCCGGCCGCTCATATCCACCAGCTGAACCTGCCGGAAGTTTTCGGCCCCATCAATGATGATGTAATCGTGTGCGGGGACGGGAGTGACGGCTACGGTGAAGGCCTTGTCGAAGTCGATGCGGATGACGCGGCTATAAACGAAGGCTCCATCCTTATCTACTTGCTTCAACCGGTAATAGTTCGATTTCTGGAAAGGCAGCTCGTCGTAGAAAATGTAGTTATTGTTGAGCGCTCCGCCTTTGGCTGTTTCGATGCCTATTTTTTCGAAGGTGATGCCATCGGCGCTTCTTTCTACATCATACCGGGAGAAATTGACTTCATCGGTGCTGGTCCAGAGCAATTTCGATCTAGTACCTTCTCTTACTCCGCTGAAACTTAGCAGGTGGACCGGCAGCGGCGAGAAAGAGTAAGTAACCTCCGCCGCGGAGTCTTTTATCTCTTTGTTATTCACGTTATCCACCGCCTTGGTAAAGAATTGATAGGTCCTGGTGGGATCAGCGGTTACGAGTACCGAATCCCTGCTGGTAAAGCCGGCGCTCCGGAACAGGGAATCCCCGCTGGCTTTTATAAAGATCTCGTTGTAGTTAATGCCTGATCCTTCATCCGAACGCTGCAGCATCAATTTTACCGTACTGTCGTTGACCGGCACAGCCCGGAGGATGGTGCTTTTCGGAGCCGTAGTATCCACCGTATTGAGCCAGAGATTGGTTGCTATTGGAACATTGGCATCGAAATATATATGGGCGATATTCGAGAAGGTATCCATGGTTGCGGCTACCCGGGCGCTGATTTCATACCGAACACTGCCGGTTCCGGTAACGCCATCCACATCGGCAGGCAGGAATCCGTCGAGGGAATCCGGTGGGATTACGACTCCTGTGTTGCTGATACTGAAATAATCGACATGCAGGATACCTGTGAGCGTATCGAAATCGGCTGTGAACCGGACCTTCATGTCCTGGCGGGATTTGATGACCACATCCCTGGTCAGGCTGCGCCGGAAGGGCGGCAGGGAGTACATGGAATCTCCGATGGAAAATCCTCTGAGCTGGAAGCTACTGAAGACAAAGCGGTCTGGATTCAGCGTATCCACGATCATGACGTGCTGGGCGCTGGCCGTAGCCGTTGGCTTATTCTCAAAAGAGGCTTCGTATTTCTGTGTACTGTAATTATTAACAAAATGTCGGGCAGTATCGAAGCTGAAGCTGCCGCTCAGGTGATTGGGATCGAAGCCCGCGCGGGTGATATAGTCCTGTTTCTCCCAGTCATTAAGTGCTTTTACGCTACAGGCGCCATCTGCAAGGGCATTCTTGCCAAACTGGAGACCTCCCAGGCCTTTGTCAGCCAGTGAAGCGATCAATGGCCCGTTTTTAAGACCCATTCCGGCAATTTCTTTGGTCGCTTCCTGGGCTACCGCCTTGCTCAGACCGACCGCTGCCGTGCCGCCTGGTATGCAGGAGATAGCCGTTCCCAGGACGCTCAGCCCCATCGATACGGCGTCCGGCGCTCTGCTGGATCCCGAAAGTTTTGCGACAGACGCCTGACTCATATCGAAGGCCGCATTGAGACAGCCTGCAACGGGTACAAAGCCTATTATTAAGTTGAAAACCTCTTCCACACAAGGCGGCCAGAATGCCTTGAATGGCGAACCGAACATGTTCTTGTCTACCCAATGATAGATCGAACTGCTTTCCGAGGACACGGTGCTCCGGATCCGGAATGGATAGCTCACGGTCTCGTGTCCCTGTATGATGGGACAGATCAGCGCATAGAGTTTATAGGACAGATGAATTCCATTGGCAATGGTGTCCACGGGCGTCATCACAAAAAGCGAATCTTTCAGTGCCGGATTGTTTACGACGATATTCCAGTAGCTGGTGTCCACGTCGTAATAAGAAGGGATCAACAGGTAAAAAGGAACGCCTTTGACGACGGTGGCAGAGGTATTGGTGATATTCAGGACCTGGTTGCTCCAGACACCTGCACGGATTGCGTTAGAACCGCTGATCGAGCTCGTTACGTAAGGCGTCAGGGTGCCGTCCTCCTCGGTTGGTAAATTGTGGCACGATATCAATTGCGCAATACCCAGGTTACAGCCATTATTGGGTTCGGATCGTTCGAAACTTATGGTCCGGCCCTGATGGTAGTCGTAGCCATCGGGGAAGACGATGTGCACGTCGTAAGAATCGAACATATATATGGAGCCCGTGATGGTCTTATGGAAGCTATGGAAATCAAAAACTGCCGACATACTATTACCATCGGAACTATATTTCGCATAGGGGTAGATAATGGTACTTCCGTTTTGCAGATAAACGGACATACTGGTGTCTAATCCTCCCCCGTAGATGTTCAGCACGTAGTCGCCGCCGTACGAACCATAGACGGGCTCATAACTTTCCACACCCTGCACGCTGATAGTTTGTGTGATCGTATCCAACCGGCAACCGCTGCCAGCGATCTCCGTTACGCGCTTGGTGCCGATATAGCCGTTGGGGACGATATAGTTGGTGGTGTAGCTGCTGTCGATCAGTGTATCGTTCACCAGCCATTTTACGTGTTTGGTCGGATTATATTGATCGTTGCTGATGAGGGAGAAGGTCGAGCCGTACCGGGCGGTCCGGAAAGCTGCCTTAGGTCGGTAGATATCGCAGAGACTGACGTTCGCCAGCGCAACGTTGCCCACTTGTCCGGTAATATTGGCCATGCGCAATCCCAGGGTCCGGCTGTCGCCGCCGTTATCCGGGATGGGGATGGAGAGGGTGGTGTCGATAGACGCTCCGGGGACGAGGGGAAGAATGGCATTGCGGTTGACTCCGGAATCGCTGTCCACAAAGAATTCAAGGGATTTGATCTGAGGAACGCCCGGGGTGCCTCCGGACAGGATGAAATTGCCCTGGCCGGCGAAACTCCAGCTGTCATTGCTATTCTTCAAACGGACAAAGATCGTGTGAGCGCCGGGCGTCAGGCCGGTCACGCTGAAATTGACGACGGAGTCCAATGCCGCCTTATTGATAGGCAGGGACTGGCCGTTGCCGAAACCGGGATCCTTGTCAAAATAATACTCTGCATTGACGATGGTGGCCGCACCGGCCACTCCATTGACGATTAGTACGCCGGATTGGTAGGTCGTACTCCAGGTATTATTGGCATCCCTAAGCCTTATGTTGAGCAGGTGAACGCCCGACGAGAGACCTGCTATGGGTAGATTAAGAACAGAGTCCAGGGCGGCCTGGTTGACGGCCATCGATTGGCCGTTGCCGAATCCAGGATCCGTGTCGAAGAAATATTCCGCACTGGTGATAGTGGGGGAGCCGTCGGTTCCGGTCGCGATCAGTACAGGCGACTGATACGTCGTGCCCCAGGTGTTGTTGGAATTTTTGAGGCGTACGTTGAGAATATGTACGCCTGAGGTAAGACCGGATAGGGCGAAATTGACCGTAGAATCCAGGTCCCCGCTGTTGAGGGTCATTTTGGTCCCGCTGCCGATGCCGGGATCGGTGTCGAAAAAATACTCGATGGTATTGATCCGTTGCGCGTGCAGAACACCGGTGAGCGCCAGCAGAATGAGTGTTAAAAATATTTTCATAATAAATTAGTTAGTAGCGTTTGCTTTAATCCGGACCAATGCGTTCCCATGAATAGTCGTGTCCCGTGAGACGGTGACGCTATAAATGTTGGGATAGGTGGTGATACCGGAGAGCATATAAGGGTTATAGCCGCCGTAGGCGCCCACTTCGCCGCCATCATTGGCAAAAGTCTTGGCGAAACTGGATGGCAGCACCTGCCAGCGCTGGTCGAAGGAATGGTAGCCGAAGGTGGAATTCACGAAAAGACTGTCTACGTTCGCCCCCTGGAAATTACCGCTGCCCACCGGGAAAAGAGCCGGAACATTGGTGATATTAAACCCGCTGGTCCCATTTAAATGAACGTTGCTATAGACGGCTTTGCCAGGATTTACAGCAATAAAAAAGTTATTGAAATAGGTGTAATTACAGAAGTCCGTTGTATTGACATCGAAGGCAAAGACGTTATTGGTAAAGATCACGGAGCCATAATTCACTGGACTGACATTATGGTTGAAGGTCATGCCGGCGTCGGCGCTTCTGTTATCGAAAATATTATTTATGAATTGCAGATTCTGGGAACCGGTACCCAGTTCGATATACTGTTCGCCGCCACTGTGATTGGGGAATCCGAGGTTGAGTCCGGTAATATAACATTGGCTAAAGGTACAGTTGCTGGTGTTTTTCGTCTCGATCTCTATATTCCCACCGGGGTAGGAGGGCCAGATCTCGAGCATGCAGCGATTGACCGTGACATTGGCGACGCTGTCTAGTAAGAGACGATAGTAGCGGAGCCCGGTTGTCTCCCCCGAAAAATGCAATCCTTCGAGGTAGCTGTTATCGCTGCCGGGTTGGAACCACACGGAGCTAAGAACGACACCTTCCTGGTTAGGGGATGTATAGGGCGCCGCATTCTGGTCGAGCATGAAGCCGGTACCTACTATAAGGATTTTTTTATTGATGTTGATATTGCCGTAATCGATGGCGCTGGGAAATACATAGAGGGTGCTGCTGGCGGCAACGCTGTCTATGGCTCCTTGCAGGGTGCGGAAATTGGCGGTTACGCCGGGAATGTTAGAGACGGTATAGCTGTTTTGCGCCCGGGAAAGGAAGGGCAGCAAAAAGAGCAGCATGAATATTCTTTTCATAACAGTCGAGAATTATTTGTTTGTTGTTGGTCCGGATGATAGTCGTCAGTTCGTTGCCCGGGCCTTGATATGGATGCCGATCGTCCCAGGTGACGTGGCCTGCGATGGCACATTCAGGCTATAGACATAGGGGATCGCCGGGATACCGGACAATTTGTAAGGATTGCTGCCGCCGTAGGCTCCAGCGGGGATGCCACCCTGTCCAAAGGTGGTGGCAAAGTTGTTATCCCGGAGCATCCATTTCTGATCGGTAGAATGGTAGCCGGACTGGCTGCCTACAAACATGCTGTCCGTATTCGCACCCAGCATATTATTGCCGGTGGCAGGGAAGAGTTGCTGCACCGTGGCTATATTGTATAGATTAGTGCCTCCGGTCAAGGCGTAGGTAGGACCATACGAACCACCCACGGTGGTATTGACAAAGATATTGTTCGTATAGTTGAAATTCCCGAAACCAGAATTCAAGGTACAGGAAAGAATGGTATTGTTGGTACAAGTAGCATTGGCCGTAACGCCGTTGGCCAGCCCCGTCATCATACTGAATCCATTAATTCCCTCCCCTATAAAATCAAAAATGCTGTTATTGAACTGTACGCCGGAGAAACCGACAGTAACGCTGTTCATATTGACAACAGAGGATAAAGCTCTTGCCTGACAATCGAAGTAACACTGCTTGACGATGATATTGCTGGTATTGCTGAAGTAGAAGTAATAGTTATAATAGGCATTGGGCGGCGTAAAATAACAGCGGGATACGATTATGTTGGAAACGGTATCCATGCTCAATCGCTGCAGGCTGGATGTACTGGTGCTGATATCCGTCAGCTGCAAACCTTCTATGTAGCTATTGTCGCTGCCTGCACGAAAGGTGATCGAATTAACGATCACCGCACCCGTATTGGCCTGGGTATTGGGTGCGAGGTTAGCTCCCAAATAGTAACCCGTACCGTAAACGGTCAGTTTCTTGGTAAAGATGGCATTTCCATAGGTATTGCTGCTGGGAAGCACATAGAGGGTACTTCCTGCGACCACGCTGTCATGGGCGCCCTGTAATGTTTTGAAGTTGGCGTTGCTACCGGGTACGTTGGAAACAGTGTAGCTGTTTTGCGCGTGCAGCAGGACGGGGAAAAGGGCAAAGGCAAGGCACAAGGGTGCCATCAGAAAATGTAAACTTTTTCTCATAATATAAATTTTAGGGCTTAAGAAGATTGAGCAGGCATTGGTATGCCTGTCGGGTTATAAAAAGAATGAGATAATGGAAGTCAAAAGAGGTTTAGCTTTTGAAAAGGTCTTTCAAGGAGTGGATGGGGTTAGACAGGATTGGAAAGGATTGAAAAACGGGAATGAAACAGCCGTTAATACGGTAAGTCAAAAGTAGAAAAGGCCGCGGTCGGAAACAATACCCAATGTTGGGTAAATATTTCAGGGGAGATGGTCCGGGAAAGGGCCATACTATTGAGAGGGGGCGTACTATTGGGAGAGCTTGTATTGCTTTACGAATTTTATCAGGGCGGCTTCTCCTTTGGTATTCGTTTTACGGTAGATGTTTTTGCGGTGGGTCTCTACGGTACGTCCGCTGATGAACAGTTTGGCTGCGATCTCTTTATTGCTAAGGTGCTGGACGATGCATCCGATGATCTCCAGCTCGCGGGCCGTCAGGTTGAATTTTTCGTGTTCTGTCTGGATGAGCTTGTAAGATTCGTATTGTTCGGTGATCTGCTTGGAAAAGTACTTTTCTCCCCTGGCCAGCAGCTCGATGGCTTCCAGCAATTCTTTTTTGCCGGCCACCTTTGGGATATAGCCGTCGACCTTTGCGTCTTCAATCATATTGGTGATCAGCGCCCCATCCTCGCTCATGGAGAGGGCAAGGATCTTTATTTTGGTCGTCGCATCTTTTCTTAATTCCATTGCCAGCTCGAAGCCTGTCATACCCGGCATCATGAGATCTATGAGCAGGACATCGACCGGGTGGGTCTTCAATAGTTCCAGCATGGCGGCGGCATTCGTAGCTTCGGCAACAACTTTAATATTCTTCCGGCTCTTTAGTAAAGGTTTCAGTCCATCGATCACTATCTGGTGGTCGTCTACGATGGCTATCCGGATCACAGGTTCCTGTTTGATGGTGTACGGTTTTTATTATTTAAATACTTATTTGTTTCAATGGTATATACAAGGCAATAAGCGTTCCCTCGCCCGGCCGGCTGCTGATGTCCAGTTCTCCGTTCAAAAAGGCCACGCGGGAGCGAATATTCTTCAGGCCGACGCCTTCGGCGTCCGGATCGATGCCGCCGGTATGGGCGATCTTGGTTGCGTCGAATCCCCGGCCGTTGTCTTCCACGGTGATGTCCAGCGCTTCCTTTTCAGCAATGATCGAGATATCCAGTTTGGTAGCCTGTGCATGCTTGAGTACGTTCTGAATACATTCCTGGATGATGCGGTAGATCATAAGCTGGGTATCGTCGCTGACGTTCTTCAGGCTACCTTCGGCGCTGAAGTTGACGAGTATCCTTTTATCTCCCAGTTTATTCAGCAGATTTTTCACGGCCTCGGTCAGCCCGGATTTGAAGAAAGCCTGGGGCATCATGCTATGTGACAGGTCTCTGACTTCGGTGCAGGATTCTTCGACCAACGACGAGATGTTGTTAAAGGTCTGCTGTTGGCTGGTATTGAAACCTGAAAAATAGGACTCGAAGGTCTGCAAGTTTAATTTGGCGGCGACCATTTTCTGCGCTACGCCGTCGTGGAGGTCGGCGGCGATACGCTTGCGTTCATTTTCTTCGGCCTGCAACACGGCCTGGAGGGTCTTGCGCTTTTCCGCCATCTGCAATTCCTGTAATTTCATCGCCTGATTCTTTTTGCGGATGGCCAGCAGGATCCAGGCGCCGATGAGTACCAGGAAGAACAAAGCCACACTGCCATAGAGCAGGTTATTTTTTCGGGTAAGGTCCAGTTTCTGCCGGATGATGGTATTTTCTTTTTTCTGTACTTCATACCGTGTCTGCAGGTCCGATATGGCTTCGGCGGAATTGACCTTGTACATAGAATCTTTTATCAGCACCAACTGTTTCAGCGTCTCCCCATACATCCGGTAGTTACCGGCCAGCTTGTAATTTTCCGCCAGGTTGCCGTATAAGTAGATATTAGGGCGCAAGGTTTTCGATAGTTCGATGCCCTCCTTGCAAATCGCGATCCCTTTTTGCGGTTGGTTGGATATAATATAAAAATTTCCCAATACGGACATCGCATTGATGAGATAGAAAGCATTTCCGATCTCCCGGTAAGTTTTTAAACTTTCCATCAGCATAGCTTCCCCTTCCTTTGTTTTTTTCGCAAAGCCCAGAATAGTGCCGCTTAGACCCAGATTATACGCCAGACCGCCCAGCAGTTCATATTGCCGTTCCTGCGCCACCGATGAGTTATTGTACCGCTCGGCAGAATCCAGATAGCTTTTAATATTTTCCAATTCATTCAAATGAAGGTAGCACAGGCTTATGTTACTCAGCGTCACGGCGGTTTGCCGGGCATAGGTTAAGGAAGAGTGCGCCGGAAATAAAGCAAGGGCCTTGTAGCCCCATTCGAGCCCCTTATGGTCCTGCCCAAGGGTAACGTAGGCGCCGACAATGAGGTTGATGGCACTGAGCTGCGTCAAGGTATCGTCCCGCTTTTCCGCATCGTTGAGCAAGGGGTAGAGCAGATCCAGGCTTTCTTTGGCTTTGCCCGAGTTGTTGAATGCCCTTGCCTTTAAAAGCAAAAAATCGATGGAGTCGCTCCTCGTGTGAACCTTGTGTCCCAGGTCATTCAGTTGGCGGTCTATTATTACCAACCCGCTATCAACCAGGGCCCTCGTCACTAAATTATAGGCGAGGTAATAATACGATTGAGTGATATAACCGGAGTCGCCGCGTTGCTGCGCTATTGCTTTGGCTACCGAGGCATATTTGAGCAGGGTATCGGGGTTGAGGGAACCTTTTTCGGCGCACAGAGCGAGAATGCTGTTTAATTTTGTTTCCGGAGCGGTGGATTTGGCGATTTCCAGCTTAAGACTGTCGATCCTCCTTGTTTGTGCACCGGCAACAAAGCCTGCCAGCAGCAAAAAAATCAACACTCTTATTTTCGAACAAAAAGAATTTCCCATCGGGCAGGGGTAGAAATGAATAATTTCTTAAATATAATACATTCATTGCTATAATCCGAGTACAACTTAGGGGGTCAGCAGCTCCATCTTTACATCCGCGGTAACGAAGGGAGAATCCACTACCGGCACCTGCTGAAAGCCGTACTGGGTATAGAGGCGGATAGCTGTCTGCAGTTGGCTGTTGGACCAAAGTATCAGCTTCCCGGCTCCGATCTCCTTGGCCTTCCGGAGGCATTGTTCGATTAATAGCTTGCTGATGCCCTGTCCCCGGAAGGCGGGGTCCACGGACATTTTGGCCAGTTCATATACATTATCATGTTCATGGAGGAGGGCGGCCGATCCGACAATAGTGCCGGAGGGGGAGTCCGACGCCAGGTAGATAAACCCGCCCCGGTCGAGGACATTTTTACGGGGTTCGTCCAGGACCATCAGGTCATGGGATTCCAGGAGATCGTATTTTTCCAGCCACTCCAGGTTGAGCCGTCTGAAGTCGGCCGCATATTGTTCGTCAAATTCGATGATGTGGATCATAGCGAAAAAGTTGGATTGTTGTTAGGATCGGGGCAGATAGGTCTCTAATTCTTCCATCATGTTCTTACTGCCGATATAGAAGGAAGATCGCTGGTGCAGTTCGGTGGGTTGAACGTCCAGGATCCGTTGTTTTCCATTGGTGGCCTTGCCTCCTGCCACTTCCACGATAAAGGCGAAGGGATTACATTCGTAGAGCAGCCTTAGCTTACCCTTGGGCTTGTCGATCGTAGCGGGGTACATGAAGATACCTCCTTTGATGAGGTTGCGATGCACATCCGCCACCATGCTGCCAATATAGCGTTGCGTATAGGGGCCGCCATTGCTCTTGTTCTTCTTCTGGCAGGTATCTATATAGGCTTTTACGGATTCTTCATACTGAAAGAAGTTGCCGTGGTTAACGGAATAGATCTTACCGTCTTCGGGGCATTTGATATCGGGATGACTCAATGTCCACTCTCCGATGGAAGCATCCAGGGTAAAACCATTCACTCCCCGACGGGTAGCATATACCATCATCGTAGAAGAGCCGTAAATCATATAACCGGCTGCTACCTGGCGATTGCCGGGTTGCAGAAAATCTTCTTTGATGCAGGGCTGTCCTTTGGGGCTGACCCGGCGGTATACGGAGAAGATAGTGCCGATGGAGACATTGACGTCGATATTGCCGCTGCCGTCCAGCGGATCGAAGAGGCAAACATATTTCGAGTTATTGCTGATCTCATCGTCGAAGACAACGAAATCATCCAATTCTTCGCTGCCGATCCCGGCGCAGCTGATGCCATGGCGCAAGACGCCCATGAATTGATTGTTGGCGAAGATATCCAGTTTCTTAACGTCTTCTCCCTGGACGTTGACCGTTCCGTAGTCTCCCAGGATATCCACCAGGCCGGCTTTATTGACTTCTACATTTACCCGTTTGGCGGCGAGGCCCATATCCCGGAGGAGGTTACTCAGTTCGCCGGTGGCATTGGGGAAGTTACGGAGCTGCTGGATGGTGAATTCATCGAGGGTGAGTACTTTTCTATTCACATTCATATTGCCGGGAGTTATTTGATTTATTTGACAAATGTAAGGGGGAAAGACCATTTTTAGCAGATTTAGCAGAAGGAATCCCGTGCGGGGAATGAGTCCTCTGAGAGGAGGAAGGCTGGGTGGCGAAGAATGGAAAGGACTTTCTATATTTGCGGCATGAAAATTTTCAAATTCGGGGGAGCCAGTGTCAACAGTGTGGAAAGGATCCAAAGCCTGGCGGCCATCCTGCGTTCCTATAAGGGGGAGAAGCTATTGGTAGTGGTATCTGCCATGGGAAAGACCACCAATGCCCTGGAGAAAGTAGCGGAGGCCTTCTATGGCGGTCATCGGGAAGAGGCCCTGCGGCTTTTTAACCAGGTGAAGGACGCGCATCTCACCACGGCCAAGTACCTGCTGGTGAAAAATTATCTCGCGGCGGAAGCCCAGCTGAAGGATTTTTTTACGGAGGTGGAGTGGCTGCTGCATGACAAGCCGGTCCGGGGATATGATTACTATTATGACCAGGTGGTCTGTGTGGGAGAATTGCTGTCTACCTCGATCATCAGCGCCTATCTGGCGGAAATGGGGATCGGCAATCAATGGATCGATGTGCGGGATCTTTTCCGGACGGATGATAATTTCCGGGATGCGGGTATCGACTGGGCTTTTACGGCCGGGCAGGTGCGAACGGAGGTATTGCCTTTATTTAATGAGGACGATATGGTGATCACGCAGGGATTTATCGGAGCGACTTCGGAGAATGAGAGTACAACCCTGGGGCGGGAGGGGAGCGATTATACGGCGGCTGTGTTTGCCAATATGCTGGATGCGGAAAGCCAGACGATCTGGAAGGATGTGGAGGGTGTGATGAATGCCGATCCGAAGCAATTTCCCGAGGCGCAGATCCTCAGCGAGCTGAACTATGACGAGGTGATCGAAATGGCTTATTACGGGGCGCAGGTGATCCATCCTAAGACGATCAAACCGCTGCAGAATAAGGGTATTCCCCTCTATGTCAAATGTTTTCTGGACCCGAAATTACCGGGTACCATCATCCATAAGAAGCATATCAAGGGCCTCCCTCCTATTTTCGTGCTGAAGCAGGAGCAGGTGCTGGTACATCTTCACTCGAAGGATTTTTCTTTCGTGGGCGAAGAGCTTACAGCCGGACTATATCAATCCTTCTCCAGGATCCGGATCAAGCCGAATCTTATGCAGAGCGGCGCTGTCAGTCTGCAGGTGTGCCTCGACGACCGGTCCGATAAGATCGACCGGCTGGCGACGGAAGCGTCCGATCATTTCGACGTACTGGTCGAGAAAGGGCTGACATTACTGACGATCCGGCATTATGATGCAGTGGTGCTGGAGCGGCTGACGGCGGGTAAGGCGATCGTGCTCAGGCAGCAGACGCCCGAGACGGTGCAGGTGTTGATGAAAGCAGAATCATAATGATATGAAAATATAATTATATTTGGCCGATGAGAGTCTCCCTATTGGCACAACCGGTCGCCCATCCTGCGGCTGGGCATAGAATAACTTATCCTTTTCTTTTATTCGCCGTCATCGCCCTTTTATCAGGCTGCCTGGGGCCCAAAAAGATCAACAAGTGGGTAAGCCGGCATTATGACGGAGCCGTTCCTCCAGTAACTGCTAAAGCGAACGAATCGATCGTTATAAGCACTTCACTGGTCCCGGCCGACGATAAGTTATCTCACACAGAAAAAAATACCAGTCATTTCCTGCCGTTGCTTTTCTACTGGCAATGGGATTATAAGAACACCTGTACGCTTAATCCCCGAATCGCTGTCAATAATTTTACCTCGACCGTAGAATCCTATGCAGGTAAAAAGGGTGTAAAGCAAAAATTGCACGGTCAGCGGCTACAATTGTCGGTCGATCAGGTACCCAATACTTTTGCCGTAGACGACAAGGGGCATGTAATCTGGGTCATCTACGCATTTACCTGGGATGTCCTCACGGTCCAGCCGGAACGGACGGACCTCGTGGTATCCTACAAACTATTGCAAGCAGACGGCACGGAAGTAAAAAAAGGGCTTATCACGATACCTAACAGTGACAAAGGCATTGTCCTGCAAATGTTCCAGTCGCTCAGAAAGAAAACGGGAGAGTACCTGGACCAATATGATGCGCAGGTGACGGCGATGAGTAAGGCGGTTGTGGATAAGCTGCTGACGGAGCTGTAACTATGGTTGGACAGACGTTCACATACTTGCCTAGCTGCCAAGCCATATTAACAAAAAGACATAAAAAATAAATGTTTCAGTAGTTATTAACAGAATGGGTTTCGTATTTAACAATTTTATCAAAAAAAGAATGATAAGGTTAAATACCAAATTAAGAATAAAAAAGAAAAGAAAGATTTGCCAAACAATTAACCCATATCCATGGCTTGCGACATATCCTGATCGAACAGCTATATAACAAAATAAAAGATACAGGCAGGTGCAGAGGGGAATGTTTACGAGCAATAGTATACCTAATTTCTTATTCATGGGAACTATCTATAACATTTATCGTTCATAAACATGATCACTATTGGGCGAGGAGGGCTATCTTAGATATTTATGAAAATATTTTAATGTACTTTCTTTCCATCCATTTTAACGCCGGTAGACATCTTTACCGGGATATCGCGGCCCATCATCTGGATCTTGCCTTCTATTTCGGCCGTGACTTTGCAATTTACCAGCATGCCGGTCCGGATGTCCATCGAATAAGAGCCCTGTTGCTGTCCCGAGAGGTTGGCGACTACATCATATCCCATTAAAAGGGCCGAGGCAGTGTCGCTGCTGATCACGCCCCGGGATTCGATATCGGCTATCCCATCCTTGATCGAGATTAGGGTATAGGCATTATTCACGGAAAAAGAGAGGTCGCCATCGTCCTTGCTGGTCAGTTTCCACCGGTCGCCGATACGGACCGAGGAATCGGGAAACATCCGGAACAGGAGATCCATATTCTTCTTGATCATGCCCTTTTCTACCACAGTCTTCCACTGCAGCTGCATCTTTTGCTTGTCCGGCAGGCTGACACTGGCGGCTTCGGACAGGATCTTGCTGGCGATCTCGGTATATCCCCGCACCGTTTTCACGTCGCCGGCTCGACCTACGGTGGCGATGATATCGGCTCCTTTCAGCGCGCCCAGCAATTTTTCCATGGGATCGAGCGAGTTCGTGGAGTTTTCGGTGCTGAGTTCGGATTCCTGGTTGTTGTTCTTGGTGTAAACATGGATCTTTTCATAGCCGATAGTGAGGACAAAATCGCCCAGGCTGTCCTTCTCGATGCCATAGTTAATGGTCACATCGGCCTTTTTGATGCTCTCGATGGGTTTGCTGTCCACCTCCATGTTCAGGGTCGACTCGTTGCTGATCTGATATTGGTACTTCGATCCGGGCGCCGGGTTGATCCGCAACTTATACACTTTGCCGTCTCCGGCGTAGGTACGATCGGAGTCGGGGTGGGTTTTGCAGGAGAGGAAGAAAAATATGTCTAAAAATAAAACGAGCCAGGAAAAGATCGAATTCATGCTTATTAAATGCTTTAATCCTTGTTATGTAATTGCTTTACGGTAAATTTATTAGCTTATCCGATTTAAGATTTAATTGAGAGGTCTTACTTTTTTTTGAGCAATTTTATATTTCTGTTGATAAGAAACTGGCAGATTCAATAGGCCTATAGCATCAACATGTTTAATAAAATCGCCATAATCAGCGTCTTTCCAAGCCTTATTTGCTGATTCAACACTTTGGCTATATAATAATTCTGCAGTGTACTCTTTGTTTTCTTTATGAATTAATTCCCGTATTTTATACAAAACTGTCATATTTCCTTCGAGTAACGATCTTCCCTCCGCTATAAAAAAGAGCCTGAGATTTTCCACAAAGACTTCCGGAATAACGCTATCAATTTTTAATTTACTTTCGAAGACTCGCTTTAATATACTCTCTTTAATTGGATATGAAAAATATTCACCACCACTAATGGACAATGAATTTATTTTGTCAAGTTTATTATGACTCAAGATTAATACAATCTTATCCGACTTTAATTCCAAATAATTTTCATACTGATCTTCGATATGGAAATTATATTTTGTAAAAATCGGCATCAAAACGTCAATGACGAGTTTATTAAATTCCATAATAACATTATTTAACAGGTGGCATCCACGCACCTTTACTTGGATTATATTTCCAGCCGCGGCTCTTCAATAAATTTCTTTCTGCGTTTAAAAATCCTTTTGTCTCTATTAATTTCCCACTAGCCTCCCGGAATGAATCATATATAGGCTTACCATATTTCATTTCTCGTCTTAAATAAGCCGAATTTTGCTTCCAATTGAGTTTAGGACTTCCCTTATCAAACAACTTTAACATTCTATCCCCTTCTAGCCAACCCGAAGCTCTTGTTGTTTCTTTTTCCCCAAATTTAAATAAATTCAGCCCCCCTTCCAGTATCTCTTCTGTATTACTTGCGATTTTAGCGGCTTTATCAACCTCAAATAATTTCTCTATTTCCTGTCCTTTTTGGACCACTTCTACTCCTTCCCCAATTTTAGCCGCCTCCTGTGCAATTTTTCCTGCGTCTATAGCTTCTGTAGCTGCTTTGGCCTCACCAACACCTACGAATAACTGCGCGATCTCTCCAGTTGCATGACCTAATATATTCGCTTTTTGGTTTGCATCGCCTTCCTTGAAGGATTTGTAGGTGGCAGCTACTACATGGCCAATTGCTGTTGCTGTATTAATAGGATGAGCTACGGCTGTTGCTATTCCGACCACCGTATTTATAGGATGAGCAATAGCGCTCCCAACTCCTACCACAGTACCCCAAAGACTTTGTCCAATTCCTTTTATGAAGTTGCCGCTCACCGACAAGGCACTTGGAGCCACCTGCACTGCTTTGTGCCCTACCACTACCACTTCCTGCAATGCTCTATGCAATCCATCCCCTGCGGTTTTAGCTCCATCCGCAAAGACAGAAACTTCACCTTCTAAGCCATCTACATCAATGTTTGTAATTGGATCACAGCTGGCATATTGAAATGGCGTCAATTCAGGATACTCATCCGTCAGCGGATCAAGTTGCATAAACCGCCCGATCTGAGGATCGTAACTCCTGAAACCGTAGTCGTACCAGTTCAGGTCTGCATCTTCATCCAGCATCTCCTTACCGTTATAAAGATAAGGGTTTTTTAGCTTGCCTTCACCGGCATCACCCAGCTTGTGACTGCTGATCGCGGCGATCTTGAGTCCATAGGCATAGTAATGGTTTTCTTCGATAATATTACCCGTCTGGATAGTCACTTTGAAGTTGTCGAAGAAGACGTCCTGGTCGCTGCGATTGCTTAGGTAGGCATATACATAGCCATTCTTGGGCGCCTGGATATTCATCTTGCTCAATTGCAATCCAGCAGCCGTCACCGAGGAAGCTACCTGCATCTGGGATACGCCTCCATCGGCAGCGGATATAAAATTGAACCGTTCGTCGAAGAAAAGAAGGGTGAGATAGGCCTGGGGTGTAGTACCGCCACTGCCTGCAGGTGTTACGGCGCTGACAAAGCCGGGCGTGCCATTCAGCTGGCTGCTGATATTAGCCGCGCTACCATGCACCAGGGTGCCTGTCGTGGAAGCACCGCCAATCAGGGAGGTCAGGCTGGCCAGTACATTGGTGACAATATTCGCGTTGCTGCCGCCCGTGGCCGAGGCATAATAATAATCTGCGATCGCGCTAACCTTATCCCCAGCCATCACCTTCTGTAAAGTATTCGGGCCGATATTATGACCGGACAAATTGCCCAGGTGGCTGACCGACGCGGTGGTATTCCCAGTCCAGGCAGTGGGCTTGGCGATCCTGGTCACTTCCACTTCATTACCTGCGCCGGTCTGACCGAATACCGGGTCTTCCGCCGCCGGCCGGCTGTTCGTCAGCTCCATCGTACAATCATTGAGGGCCGAATGCGTCTCCTCCGTGAGGATCATACGGACGTTCTGCTGATAGTCCATGATGAAGTAATCCCAGGCTCCCGTCATATTAGTACCAGGGAGAGTGATATTGCCCGTCTCTGACAGGGCGTCATAAGTATTGTTGGTAGAGGTAGTCGTCACTGCCCGGATGCGCCCCTGTTCGAAATTGATATAGGCCAGGTGTTCATCTGTGCCTAAAAATGGCGGTACAGAAGACGTCGTTAGGGTAGCCGTCTCCTGGTATACATAACTTCCCATATAGGTGGTAATGGTAGCGACACCGCCAGCTTCCGGAATAAAAGCCCGCTGCAGTTTCTCCCCATTCGCATTGTATACTACCTCAATCGTTCCTTTGCCGACGATACGGATCTGGTCGGGCTTGTCCAGGAAGTTATAATGAATACCGTTCGTTCCTACTGCCCCGTTATTCAGACTTTGGGCATTCTTGTTCAGGTCGACGACAACATTCCCATTGGCGTCATAAACATAATCGGGGGTACCGGCAGCATTGGCGCCGTCCTTGAAGTCTCCGGATAGTCCATTGACAGTTGTGGTCGTCATCTGATCGGTGACGCTTTGCAATTTATTGCTATAGGTATTATACACATAATGCAGGTCATCCAGGGTCACGGGCGTGGCCGTACCGGGGATCACCCCTTTCTGTAACATGGTCAGCAGGTTACCATTGTTGTCATAGGTGATCTGTCCGCTGGAACCGGAGACGGAGAAATCCATTTTATCGTTGCTCCAGCCATCGCCGGGATGCTGTTGTTCAGTGTAGGCGGCATTGATCAGCCGGTTGGCATTATCATAGCTGTAATCATATTTACGCTGGGCATCATCCCCCTGGGTATTCCACAATAGGCCTGTTACCTGGCCATTTAACTGTGCATGGCTGAAGACATTGTCCCGGTTATCGAAGCCGATATACAGGCCGAAGAAATGCCCCCATTTATTATAGGTAGCCGGGGTTTTCAACGCATAATCCTTATTGATGCCGGTGATTTGATTATGGATATTGAAAGAATAGTTCAGGGACTCCAGGTCGGGAAGACCGGAATTCGGATTATTATAATTAGGGTCAAGATGCCGGGTTTTTACTCTTCCCACGTCGTCATAGTCGTAGGCAGAAATGGTCTTCAGAGGATTGGATCCCAGCTGCAATTGTGTAGAAGTGACCCGGCCCAGTTTGTCAAAAATATACTTACTGAGGCTGATATAGGCAGTATACCCGGCAGTTGTATTGGTATGGCTGGTGCAAGTGCTAAGGAGGCGACCGTCAAAATGATGCTGTAAGGTGGTGATATCCGTTCCACTCCGGATATTCCGCTCCATGGTCTGCGTAAGCCGGCCTTTCTCGTCGTAGTATTGCGTTGATGGAAGAAAAGTATTGGAGCCGAGCAGCCTCACGTTACTTCCCGTACATAAGCCGGTAGCACGCACCGCACGCACTATTGGAATGACATTCGGATCGGTGGTGCTGTAGGCCGCCGTCTCATTGGTATAACCGGTTTGGAATGCCTGTGCATTCGGATACGAATAGCTATCGTAAAAAGTGTATTTTAAGATGCTGGTAGTCGTCGTGTTGTTGAGGCTGGTGCTGTTGATCGAGGTTGGACACAGAGATAGATTAACCGTCGTATTGGCGCCGCCGGTATTGCCAGTGGCCGTAATGGCTATGGAAACGGTGGAAGCGGCAGCAGCAAGATCGGCTTGCAGGCTGGCAATTGTCTCCGTGGTATTGTAAAGGGTAGAGACTACCGAACGATCCATCTCGTCGTATAAATCCACTGCCCATTGTGGTGTGGTGAGGATAGCCTGATTACCATCCTGCCGGAAAACAACCCGATCACGGACATCATAGATCATATTCAAAGGTGCGGCGCCTGGGGCCTTCTTCCAGATAGTGCGGCCCTTGTCATCGTAATTGTATTGAAAGACCTGTTCGGCCAGGACGGCTTGTCCATTCGTACCGGCAAAGCTCCAGGCATTGGCATCCAGGTATTTCACTCCTTCGGGTTGGATCTGGAAACGCAGGAGGCCGAAATCATCGTATACGAAGTAGGTGCTGATCCAACCTGTATTGCCTGTCCCCGGAGCGGCAACGACCTGTACTTTCTTTAGGATGAGCCGTCCGGTTTTGTCGGTGAATTCAATGACCTGGCTACCCTTCTCATCGGTATAGGTGACCTTGTATAATAAATTAGCTGCATAGACTCCTTTGTTGACCGGCGCATCGCCCTGCACATAATCCGTCGTCAGGATTTGTACGTTGTCAGCCAGCGTATTCATATCATAGGCCGCGGAATTGCCGCTGCCGGCTGCCCAGGAAGTTCCGGCATCCTTGACATTGAGGACCCGGTTCAAGGGACTCTTGTCAAACGTGATGGAAGAATAAGCCGAGGTCTCATTATAGGTAGCGGCATTCGAAAAATAAGCCGGCTGATCCGTCAGGGGGGCAGTCTTGTATTTACCGATCTGATTGGCCGTGGTGTAGGGCAGGTATTTTATCGGCTCCCGTCCCATAGCATCGAATTGAGAGAATTGCACCATATCCCCCCATTGGGTACCGCTGGCCGGAGTGGCCGTCTCCCGGCTCACTTTTTCCACCGACCTTCCCAAGCCATCCAGGTAGGTAGTGGTCTGCAGTTTAGAGCCAATAACCAGTTGGTCAACGGCCGTCCAGGTGGTCTGGCCGGTCGTGATAACATCGTGCTCGCGGATATAGTTGATATCTTCCCAATTAACAGACACCACACTGATCTTGATGATATTGGAATAGATGAAGGCGCCATTGGAGATATAGGTCGTCTTCCTTCGGAACCAGGTATCCTGCGTGAGGGCTACTGGCGGCTGGTAAGAAGTCAGCGTTCCATTCGTGGTGATGGCGGCAAAGCCAGTTGTTGGAAGGGTGCTGGATTCCCACTGGTAGGACAACCCGGTGTTGGGAATAGCGGCGGGATAGATCTCCACCAACTGGGCAGGCGCCTGGTTGTAGGAGAAGTCATACACCCCGGTGGTCGTCCCGATGGAATGGCTGGGGTTCCAGTTTTGTGCAGTGGTCTTATTCAGGAAGCCGGTCAGAATTAGTCCAATAATCCAAACGAGCTTTAAAGGTCTTATAGGTCTCATCCGAATAGTTTTAAAAAAGTTATGGTGCAGTTGCGCAGGGGACCGAACTGGTCATTGTATAATTAACGCTGATAGTCCCATCAGACCATTGATAATGATAAGTAATCCGGTATGTCTTGGTAGAACTATTGTAAACCTGTGCCGTGCAAATCATGGAGCCCAGTTGACAGGTACAACTGATCAGCTTTTTGCCCTCTCCCGTGCAGGCATTTGTACAAGTCCCGTTGGTGTTGGCATTGGTCTGCCCATTGGCGGCAATATAATTCTGGGCCAGTTGATTTGCTGCAGCCACACTAACGGTAGAGCTGTAGGTGTTGGCAGCCACGGTAGTTGTGTAAGTTCCTGCCGTATAGCCGCAAGCACAGCCTTGCCGGGTATAGGTACCGCTCTGCACAGTATTATAGTATAGCAGCAAACATGTCCCATTTGTGTTGGCATAGTTTTGCCCGTTGGCTGCGATATCGTTGGCAGCCAATTGATCGGCTGCGGCCTGGCTTGCGGTGGAGGAATATACTCCCGTCGATACCGTATATGTCACGCTGCTTCCTGCATACCCTGTAGTACAGGCTTTGCTGAAAGTTCCGCTCTGTTGTGCATTATAATACGTGCCAGCCGGACAGTAGTCCTGCGGGCCTGCATCGGACCAGCGGGTCTGGTGGTAGGTCGGGCTGTTCGGATTGAGATCGGTTTCCTTTACGAACTGATGGGCAGGCAGGGCGCCGCCAATAGAGGAGCAGTAGGTAGAATCCCCTTCCAGCCAGGTCCAGTCGGGAGCTGTGCTGACCGTACAGACGGCATGGGCCGGATCGTTGGCATAGCCCTGAGCATTGGCCGTGATCTCATCCAGGGCCTGCTGGTTAGCATCTGCCTGGCTAATGATGGAACTATATCTATTTGCGGGGACGGTGTAAGTTACGAATCCACCCTGCTGTCCCTCGGTGCAGCTCTGGGTAGAGTCAGCCTGCGACTGGGCCGTATTGTAATAGATCAGCGAGCAGGCACCATTGGCATTAGCATAATTCTGGGCATTGGTAAGAAAATCAATCTCTGCCTGAAGATCCGCATCCAACTGGTTCTTAGTGGAAGTGTATTTGTTAGCCGGCACGGTAAAGGTCACCGTTCCGGGTCGATAGCCCGCAGAGCAGGTAGGGTAAACCGTCTCTGCAATCACATGATTATAAAAAGTCGCCGGACAGCCTGTCTGCTTCGTGGGAGAAACGTTGTTGTATTCGTACATCTTCACGATATTCATCGTTTCATCCTTTATGAACTGGAGCCTGCCCAGGTTATCATAGGAATAATAGGAGATCCTGTTGTTCACGTCACATTCGGAGGTCTTGCCGATCAGCGGGTCGTAAGTAGTAGAACGAGCCTGTGATGTAGCCGGATAGAGACGCAGTTCGTCGATGACACCGGTACCTGAGACCGATATGCTGGTAGTTCCCTGCGCGATATTATATTGATAATAGCGCATACCATTATTGGTAGGGTTGTAGATCGTATTGGTAGCCCCTGCCGAGAGGGTGACGGAGCCAGCGGTATTGATCCAATAAGAAAGAATATAAGCCCTGGACGTATTAAGGGTGGCCGTAAGTGTGTTGCCTGCCAGGTTAAACCCCCGGGTACCGGTGATAAAGTTGGTCGTGGAATAAGAGGCAGTGCCTGACAAGGTCCAACCTCCGAAACCTGTGCCCTCGAAGCTGGTAATGGCAGGATGGTCGGTCACCGGATCCGCATTGACCACCGAGGCAACTATGTATTTATCATTATACTCGTAGAGGTTCGTGACGGAACGACCTCCTTCGTCTTTGACTCCCACCAGATTGCTGTTGGCATCATAGGTGAAGTTCTGGAGGATCTTATAGTTGGCATAGTTGGCCGTGACGGGGCCAGGGTAAAGTGTATAGGTAGATTGGGGAGTGGCAAAGCGTTGTTCCAGGATTCGGGAAGGCCTGATATCACCATTGGCTACCGAAGCAAATTCCGTCACCTTTTCACTCAGGATCTGGTTGGTTTGTAAAGTGGAGTTATAGGCAAATATACTGGCAGCAACGGGTAGCGCCACGACATTGTTGTTATATAAGGTCAATAGGTTCCCGCCGTTGTAGAAGTCGCAGGTATAATATATTTGTTTCGTATTCTGTGTACCGTTGCTTTGGGTGGTATAGATGGTAGACACCTCGTAGTTCAAATAATTGTACTTATAGACAGTGGCTGTCTGCACGAATTGCGTGGCATCCCCCACCCGATAAGTCCTTTCATAGGTGCTATCCAACTCTACACGGCCGGAATACATGTCATAAATATCCACCAACATATTACTGTTAGAGGCAGTCGCATAATTGGCGGCGCTATACGTATAGGTAGATGGCTGCGTCCAGTCGGTGTTGCGCTGGGAGTAGCTGTAGTCGACGAGGCATTTACAGGAAGCTATCGGCGGGCAACCCCGTTTAGGGCCGCCTATGCAGGGCTCCAATATCAATTCCTGTGCATACGAGAAATCATATACATTCTGTGTTTGTTTGATCAGATAACCGTTGACATCGTACACGGACTTCAGGAGAGGCAGTCCATAGGCCCAGGGGGCATACCGCTGCTTGGCGGAAAGCGCGGCATTGGCGCCGGGAAGCCATAAGGCATAATCATCCGAGCTGGTAAACCGCTGTACGGTCTTGCCGATCGTTCCCGGGTTCTCCACGATCTCCACCTGCTTGAATTGAGCGGGCAGCGGGCTGACATCGTTCAGGTTGGAATTATGATAGACTGGTGTCGCGCCATCTTTATTATAATTATGTAAACAGGAGATACCAATAGTGACGATGATCGCAATGGCATCCAGGATCACGGCGATGATGGCAGCCGGCGTATCATCGAGGCATACGTTAATGACATCCAACACATCCATGATCGTGCTCAGGATCGTCAGCACGGGGGCGATGCTGTTCATGAAGTTCTGGAGCGTGGATAGGCTGATCGCTTCCCCTACCGATAAGATGCCCGGGTACATGAAATGCCAGTAACAGCCGCAGCCGGAGGACCAGGTGCAATGAAACCCTTTCTGCTCGGGAGCATAATGGCTGCCGTTGACCTGCATATTCAGAGGAGCTTCCATTCCCCAGAGGGAGGAAGCGCTGCCGACGCCATTTACGACATAATTGTAACTGGTGACGATGGGGTTGGCGCAACCGTTGGAAAACCCTCCATCCGCCGAACTGGTCTGCGAAACGTGAACGCCCCCCATATTCTGCACCGTAGAACTCCCCATAAAGGAGCCTGAATTCTGCGCATACGAATAGGTGAGACTACCTCCTGTCGGGTATACGATCTGTTTCAGCAGGCCGTTCTGGGCAAAACCCGGTTTTGGATTTGTGTAAACGCCGAATACGGAAAATCCCGACACCGGATCTGTATAGGCATTCAAGGTACTCGAGTTTACATAACATAAGCCTTGTAAGGAATTCCAATCAAGCAGGTTGATATTATTAGGAAGATTAACATTGACCGGCGTCATGTCATATCCTTTGCTATAATTCCCATTGTAAAATCCCCAGGGGTCCCGCGCATAAAAGAAAGGCGGCGGCACGAAATCGTCTGCTGTCGATCCCGTATAATAATCAAAAATATAGGGAGGGGTATCTTCTTTCAGGTCCACGCCGATCTTCCTAACGGATTTCAGACAAAGACGGGCCACACTTTTCTGATAAGGGGTAGTAGGGGTGCCATAGCGATTGAGTATAAAATAGGTCGTATTCAACTGGTATTCGGACACATATCTTCCCTGGTACTGAATATCTACGGATGCCAGGGCAGGATCTCCGCTCATATCGACCCGGGATGAGGCGTTATAGTTGAAGGTGACGGTATGACCATCCGGATAATTGATAGAAGATAAGCCCGGTACGGTCGTCATCGAGTTACGGTTATCGATAATGATGTAATTATGCCATTGATTCCAGGACACATCGGCGCCGGCATAATTGTTAATGGTGCGGGTATAAGCGTAATTAAAGGTGACTTTTCGGCCGGTGAAAGGATCGTCGATCTCGCTGAGATACCAGCTGCTGATGATAAACGGATTGACCATCTGCTTGTTATTGTACCCCACCTGGAAACCGTATTGGTAATAGACGCCATGGGCTTTTAAAGTGGGTTGTGCGATGGGTGTAGTGAGTCCCTGGTCGCAGAATTCCTGGCACAAGACCCGGGTGAGGCTATGCTGGGAGAATTTATAAATCAGTCCGTCTACATCCTGGACGGTGAAAGACGTGATGGTCGTACGAATGCCCTGGCTGACCATCGTCGGGTCCCGGGTGAAAGTGATCTTGAGTTTCGTATCCCCGAGGGGTATACCATGATCCCCGCCCGTCGTATCCAGGATGAACATGCCGGCCTTGCCATTGAACTGGAAGGAGAAATGATCCAGCTGTTTGTCCTCCCGTTCCAGGTTGTGCGGAGCATACAGTTGGTTCTGGCTCTTGTAAATGGGGTATTTGATCATCGAGTTCGGGCAGCCGAGCGCGGGATCAATGGTATGATACAGGTATCCTGCCGGATATTTCGTCAGGTCGTTATCCTGCTCGCCGGCGGCGTTGTAGGTATGATACTCAGGCTGATCATCGGGCTCGCCTACCTGCATACGGGCGATGACGCCACCCGCCGCCAGGTTCCACCCCTGCCCCACATTGGAAGCCACATCATTCACCCTCAATCCATTTCCGGAGTTGTAGGACAAGGCTACCATGGATGTCAGACGGCTTTTGTCGTCCTGCCAGTTGAACATGGGCAGGCTGAATACGGCAGTGCCATTCTGCAGGCTTACCTGGGAATGAACTTTCACAAAACTGAACAAGATCAGAAACCCTGCGAGAACAATTCTTTTTGATAACATAGTAAACTGCTTTTCTATCTTTTGGAGGAATGTCGTTTTTTTTAATGGCGATCAGAAGCTATACCCTACGCGGAATTTAAATGGCGGTGCCTTGGGAACCTGCTGATAGCTTAAGGCATCCCATAGGAGCTGCATCTTCATACTTTTAAAGAGCTTAGCCTTCATAGGTACGATCCTGCTGACTCCAAATAATGCGCTCGATTGCCAATTGCTCAGGGACGGGAAATGCGACAGAGACGCAAGCGGCTGCTGATAATTGTATTCGAAGCCCCCGCTGGCGTAAATATTTTTCTTTATCAGGAAATCGGCAAAACTGCGGATGCTGGCGCCCTGACCCGTGACATGGATATGGCTTATATTCTGCCCCCAGCCGATCTTATAGCTGGCTCCGATACCGATGCGGTTATCATCATCCAATTTGTACCCTAATGAGAGGGCCAGATCGCTGGTCGCCGGGAAGAAATTGGAGCTCTGCACCGTCTGCAGGTTCGTTCCCCATTCAAATCTTTTTAAAAATGATTTTGTCTTTTGCATATTCGGTTTAAAATCAGGCATATCCAGGTCGCCGCCGGCGCTATTGCCGTAGGCGGAGATCTTGTCCTGCAATTGCGCCGCCTGATCGGTTGCCGACGAAACGTTGCCCTGCATGACGGACTGGGCATTGGGGCCGGAGACGCCTGACTGTCCCTGAAAAGCTGCTAAGACCTGGTCGCGGGATGGCATGCCGGGGCCGGTCGGTACAGATGCCGCTCCGGCAGCTCCTGAGGAAGCTGTCGACGCAGAAGATGCCGCAGGGCCGCCGGCCAGACTAAACAAACCTGCCAGCATGGAATTTTTGCTCATAAAGCTGGAAAAGGCGGGTACTTTATTCAGGTATTGGAGCGCCCGGGTCATTAGTTTGTCCGGGTCATTCAGGAGCTCCTCATATTCATTAACTTGCTGTTTATAATAAAAAAGTTGCTGTTTATATCCATCGAATGTTTTAGTGATATCTCCGGGGACCTGCGTATAGCGGCTGAGGTAACCCTGGATCTGCTGACGTCGTTGCTGAAGTAACTGGCTCAGTTGATCGGCATCCTGCAATTTAGCCTGCGTGATCTTCAGTTGGTCAAGAGAAGACTGGATATCAGCCGGCTGGATCTTTGAAGAGGCCAGTATATTCGGATGCTGTTTAAGGAATAAAAGGGAGGTCTGGAGAGAATCCACATTCGGCAGATAATCGCCGGTGGGAGATCGTTGCCTGGCGGCGGCGCCCGTGTCCGCTTTTAATTGCTGGAGCCTGGCGGCGTATTGGGCCTGTATGTCTCCGGAGAAGAGTTGACTGGCGCCGGCTGAATCGAACTTTGCGTATTTCTTTTTAAGCCTGGATTCCTCTTTACTTATCCTGGCCAAGTATTTTGCGGTCTGCTCTGTAAGTCGCTTGTCCAGATCGGCGGTCTTGCTGTTTATTCTGCTCAAATAACCAGCAGGTAAATTAACGATCTTATCGGTAGCAGAGAGATTTGCGCCTTCCTGGCAAAAGGATGCCAGGGGTAACATGTATAATAGTAGCATTATACCGGATAAGGCATTTTTCATGCGGTTAGTTCAGTTAAGGTTAAATGGTAAAGTTATCGGGGTAAGGATAAACGCTTAGATCAAAGCTACGGCAATTATTTTCTTTTTTGCAGGTCCTTATACTAAATAATTCGAAATATAGAAAATACCGTAAACACACGTGGTACAGCAGGATGATTTAACGTTAGCCGTTAGGATGATACACGCAAATTCGCCCAATGAGGAGATTTCAAATCAGATTTGAAATCAATTGATTAATAAGACTATAAAGAGGAGCGGACGGCCGCGGGGGCAGCCTGGGGTGTTTGCGTTGCCTGAGGGCCTTCGATCATGATGGTTTGTTTGAGTCGGATGGCGACATTGTTGCCTAAGCGGTTGGCGGGGGACCATTGAGGCATGGCGATGAAGGCATCTTCGATCTTTTCGTTCATGTTTTCATTACCGCCGCGGATTACTTTCGCATAAACGGGTCTGCCTGCTGAGTCGATGATATATTCCACCATGATAAAGGTCTTGGTCTGACCTTCTTCCAGGTCACTGACGCCGTCTTTGCTCAATTTGTTCAGGAAATCCTGGAAGGCTTCGTTGCCTCCGGGATAGACGGGCAATTTGTCAACGACCTTGGCCAGATCTTCTTCTTTTACGGGAGATTGGCGGACCGGTCGGGAGGCGTGGGCCAGTTTCTTTTTTGGCCGGATCGCCTCGACGGAAGCCAGCTTTACTTCTGCTTCGTTGGGGGATACTTCTTCGGTGACGTATTCCCCTTTTCCGTTGACCATTACAAAAGGCACTTCCCGGTATTTCTCAAAATAGTAAAAGGCGCTCCGCATGCTTTTGGCAAAGGGGGTGTATTCCGAGAAGGTCTGCAGGTATTTATTCAGGTAGTCGACGCTGCGGGTGTTGTTGAAGTTCACCGGGAAGATATGCACTGGGATGAAATCTTCGCCCATGTCCTTTGCGTGAGCTGCCAGTATATACAATTCTTCTATCTGGGCGTCGGTGATGGGGATGCAGCCGGTGGTGACGCAGCTGCCGTGAATGTAAATATCTTTTCCGGGCTGCAGGGAATCGCTGAGGATCCTGTCGGAGGCATTCGGGTAGTTGAGTCCGAGGGAGAGGTGGTACTCGCTGCGGGGGTTGAATTCATTGATATAATAAAACCCTTCCGGGACCTGGTAGTCGCCTGCCATACGTTTGGGTCCCAGGGTGCCTGCGAGGGCGCAGACTTTGTAGGATTTAAAGAGCTTGTATTTTTCGTCTTTGATATTCTTCACCCAGACTTCGAGCTGGCTGTCGTATTTAAAAGACCGGATATAAACGTAACGGGCGGGCCAGGTGAGTCCTTTTTCCCGGAATTGCTTCATAAGGGTATCTTCCTTACGGTTGAGCATTTCGCTGATCTTGGGAATAGAGCGCTGATAATCGATAAAATGGATGGAAGAAGCGGAGCTTTGAGCGGACAGATGGGTGGCAGACAGAAGAAACATTCCTATCAGAGCACCATACAATCCAGCTATCATTGAATTTTTTACAATCATACAACAATAGGGTAAATTACTGATTAATTACGGTGGCCATTGATAGGTATGGAAATCTGCTGCAAAATTAATATAAATAAACAAAAAACCTGCCATATATGCAATATGTGCAGGTTTTAATAACGAAATTTTGACTTTAGCGGATTTATAAATTACCCCGGGCTGACTGTTCGCGTTCGATGGCTTCGAAGAGCGCTTTGAAATTGCCTTTACCAAAGCTCTGGGCGCCTTTGCGCTGAATGATCTCAAAAAATACGGTGGGCCGGTCTTCGACTGGCTTGGTAAAAATTTGTAATAAGTACCCCTCATTATCCCTGTCGACCAGGATGCCAAGCTCTTTGAGCGGCGCCAGGTCTTCGTCGATATGCCCGACCCGGCTGAGCAGATCATCATAATAAGAGGTAGGCACCTGCAGGAACTCCACTCCCCTCTCCTTTAGCTGGTTGACGGTATCGACTATATTATTGGTGGCCAGGGCTACGTGTTGTACCCCTTCTCCCTTGTAGAATTCCAGGTATTCTTCCACCTGGGATTTTTTCTTCCCTTCAGCCGGCTCATTGATAGGGAATTTCACGAAGCCATTGCCGTTGCTCATGACCTTGCTCATCAGAGCGGAGTATTCGGTGGAAATATCGTTGTCGTCGAAGGAAAGGATGTTCCGGAATCCCATGACGTCCTGGTAGAAACGGACCCAGGGATCCATCTGGTTCCAATCGACATTGCCTACACAGTGGTCAACATACAGCAGGCCGGTGGAGGGTGGGTTGTAAGTGGTCTTCCACTCTTTAAAGCCGGGCATGAATGATCCCTTGTAGTTATTTCGCTCTACGAAGATGTGTACGGTATCCCCGTAGGTGTGGATGCCGCTGAGGATTACTTCCCCCCATTTGTCGGCGTAGGTAGTGGGTTCCATATAGCTCCTGCCGCCCCGGGAAGTGGTCTCTCTCCAGGCACTTTCGGCATCGTCCACGCGGAGGGCCAGCACTTTAACGCCGTCTCCGTGGAGCTGGACATGTTCGGCGATGGGATGTTCCGGACGAAGGGCGGTGGTGAAGACGAAGGTCAGTTTGTTCTGGCGGACGACATAGCTGGCTTTGTCTTTACTGCCGGTCTCGGGGCCGGCATAGGCAACTGACTGGAATCCGAAGGCTGATTTATAAAAATGGGCTACCTGTTTGGCGTTGCCGACATAGAATTCTACATAATCAGTGCCCTGCAGGGGCAGGAAGTCGGTATCGGTATTTTTGGGGCGCGGATTGGATGCTGATAATGTTGACATATGACTAGATTTTGGATTATATATTATGTATTAATATAATTTAAATAGTTACGGATAAGGGTCTATGTTATGTTTAATTTGTATGTAATACAGCGGGCGAGAGGGGTTATTCGGTGCCCGGACAAAAAGTGATTATGGTCTGAGGGTTGCTTCCCGGGCCAGCGCTTCCATAAGACGGGAGTGGTGCAAACGCTTGTCGTCGAAAATTTTATGCGGATAATCTGGTTTCATGAGTTGACTGCTAAGCCGGGGCTAAGGTAGCGTAAATTTGTAATTTTTGCAAGATGCCGGATAAAGGGGACCGACTTTGGGACAAAATGGGGTTTTGGGAGGATAAAAACATGATACTCAAGGGCGAATCAGGAGAGTGTCTTAATACCGGCGGCGCCCCTCACTACTATAATACTCTCATTGCGCCCTACAGTCTTTTAGCCAGTATCGGCTTTTCGCCACCCGGGTGCGTATTTTTTCTATATCTTCGGCTCAAATAACCAGCATGTTAAGAGTCGGAATATTAGGCGGGGGGCAACTCGGGAGAATGTTATTACAGGCCGCGGCGAATTATCCCGTAGAGACTTATGTCATGGAAAATGACGAAGAATGTCCGGCAGCTCATTTGTGCCATCATTTTATCAAGGGAGATATCCGCAATTTCGACGATGTTTATAATTTCGGAAAGGGATTGGATGCGCTGACCATCGAGATCGAATCCGTCAATGACGATGCACTGGAAAAGCTGGAGGCAGAGGGAGTGAAAATCTATCCCAAGCCGGCGGCGCTGAAGACTATTAAAAATAAGATCGCCCAGAAAAAATTCTATGTGGAATATAGTATTCCTACCGCAGAATTTAAAGTGACCAATAATCGTGAAGAGTTGCGCAAGCATGCTGATTTTCTTCCGGCTGTGCACAAGATTGCTACGGGAGGCTATGATGGGAAAGGTGTGGAGATCCTTCGCAGAAGCGATGACATGGAAAAGGGGTTCGATGCGCCCAGCGTGCTGGAGAAAATGGTGATGATCGACAAAGAGATCTCCCAGGTGATCGCCGTTAATGAAAAGGGTGAGACGGCGCTGTATCCTCCGGTAGACATGGTTTTCGATCCGCATCTGAACCTGTTGGATTACCAGATCAGTCCTGCCGACCTGCTCCAGAATACGCTGTGGAAGATAGAAGCGATTGCGATGCGGGTGGTCAAGGAATTGAAAAGCCCCGGGCTTTTTGCCGTGGAGCTGTTTGTGACCCGGCAGGGGGAAGTCTATGTGAATGAAACGGCTCCGCGTGTACATAATAGCGGTCACCATACGATAGAGGGCAATTACAGTTCGCAATTCGATATGTTATGGCGCGTGATGCTGGGTTATCCCCTGGGCAATACGGAGGCTATTTTACCGGGAGCCATCGTCAATTTAATCGGCGCCGAAGGGCATAGCGGGGAAGCGGTCTATGAAGGGCTGACGGAGGTGTTGCAGATAGACAATGTATTCGTTCATATCTATGGCAAGAAAGAAACCAAAGCGGGCCGCAAGATGGGGCATGTCACTATTCTCAGTAAGGAGAAGCATGATCTGATCCATAAGGCGCATAAGATCAAGAATACCTTGAAGGTAGTTAGTGCGGCGGTGACGGTACCTGAATAACCGGAGTGATAAATTAAATTTTTCGGATACGATGGATAGTATTTCAGTCGGCATTATCATGGGCAGTGACAGCGATCTTCCTGTTATGAAGGCCGCGGCGGATATGTTAACAGAATTGGGCGTTGGATATGAGCTGACGGTGGTATCGGCGCACCGCACGCCTTTGCGGATGGTGGATTATGCCAGCCAGGCCGCGCAGCGGGGTTTGAAAGTCATTATTGCCGGGGCCGGCGGGGCCGCCCATTTACCGGGCATGGTAGCCTCCATTACCTCTCTGCCGGTGATCGGAGTACCTATTAAATCTTCTAATTCGATCGACGGATGGGACTCTGTCTTATCCATTCTGCAAATGCCGGGAGGTATTCCGGTCGCCACGGTCGCGTTGAACGGGGCGAAGAATGCCGGTATCCTCGCCGCGACGATCATCGGGGCTTTCGATCCTTTGGTGAGTGCCCGGATCACCAGCTATAAGAAAAGCCTGGAGACCGAGGTGTTGAAGAAAGTCGATAAGCTGAAAAGCGAGGGATGGAAGAATGAGTTTGATGGGGAATAGGAAACGGACTATCCGGAGCTATCCGGTTTGTTTGCGATTTTTTCTTTAAATTGTCCTCTCATTTAACACTACACTTTATGATCCAACTTGCTTGTCCCTCGCCTAAGTTCACCCGGATATTTTTTCTCTCGGCCATTAGTCTTATTTCAGGCACTACGCTGGTTCGTGCGCAGACCGATACCATTCGCGATCACAGAACGACAGAAGTTTATAATCCCGTACCTCCGATTGTAACACCCGCTGCAAAGGTCGGAGAGGCCCCTTCGGACGCGGTGGTCTTGTTTGATGGAAAGAACCTGGATGAATGGGTTCTGACGAAAGACGGCACGACTCCTGCCGACTGGATCGTTTCCAAGGATATCCTTACCGTGAACAAGACATCGGGAAATATTCAGACCAAACGCACTTTCACCAATTATCAGCTGCATATCGAATGGAGGATCCCTTCCAATATTACGGGTTCCGATCAGGCCAGGGGTAATAGCGGGCTGTTCCTTGCCGGCACCGGGCCTGGTGATGACGGGTATGAAATGCAGATCCTGGACTGCTATAATAATAAGACTTATACCAACGGGCAGACTGCCAGCATCTACAAACAAGGGATTCCCCTGGCGAATGCCTGCCGGAAGCCCGGTGAATGGCAGAGCTATGATGTGATCTGGACCGCGCCGGTATTCAATACGGACGGCAGCCTGGCTTCTCCGGCCCGGGTGACGGCTTTTCACAATGGGGTATTGGTACAAAATAATTTTGAGCTGAAAGGGGGCACCCGCTATGTTGGTTTGCCTGTTTACAAAGCGCATGGCCCCTCTCCTATCAAATTGCAGGCGCATGGAGATAAGAGCGAGCCGATCAGTTTTCGCAATATCTGGGTGAGACCACTGTAAAACAAACTACTTGCTTATTTTTTCGAACGGTGCCATGAACTGGCACCGTTTTTTTTGGGGGGAGACTCCAGTGAGCCAGGCTTAAGGCCGCCGGGGGGTGATAGTAGCGGATGAATAACCGACGCGGACCTGTAGCGCTTCGAGGGCGCCGCTCAGATAGACCAGCGGGGCGTTCCAGTTGATGGCGATCTCATTGGAAGCGTAGGCCTGATCCTGATCCAGGTAAGCCGTTTCAGGTTCCGTGAATTTATATTGCTGATGATCCTGGCGGCCGGGATTGGGGCCGCCGGCCAGCAGGCCGGGGACCGGGGGTACGATGCCATCAGCCACGGAGGGGCGATGATGGGGATGCATGGTTGAGTAGCTGCCCATGCCCGTTATGAAACAATACCCGGTAGCATTCCGGCCAAGAAGATAATCCAGGTTACCCAGGGCATTGTCTATATATTTCCGGTCTTTCGTCAGTAGCCAGGCATTGATCAATAAGATCCCCTGGTTGGCTGCCACGGCATTGCTGCCCCAGATAAAGTCTCTCTGTGAGCCGCCCATTACTGTGTGAAAAGCATTGGTCTGTTCGCGGGCGCTGTAATCATCGGCCATTTGCAGCAGACGTTGAGACACTTCGCGGATAGCCGGCTGCCATTCCTCCGGTAGTTTTTTGCGGAACCGCAGCAGGGTATATACTCCCAGCATATGGACGTTAGCCCAGGAGGGCAGGCCTGCGGAGTCACCGATCCGTTGTTCCGTCATATCAATAAAGGGTGGCGCGCATGGGAAGGAGTTGCGGGAAACGGATTGGGCGATGTTGGTGGTGACCATCAATTCTACAGCCGCCCAGAACCACTCATCTTTAAAATCCCGGTCTCCGTAGCCTCCGGTAACGATTTTGGGTTCGAATGATTTGTTCAGGACGTCCTGATCATAAACAAGTGCAGGATGATTGGCAGCCCAGTTCCAGGCGTCGCCCGCGGCCCGCAGGCAGCTGTCCGACAGACCGGGGAGCTGCTTGTGAAACTTCCGCAGGATACGGGCAGCCTGCGCCATCACCGCCGCAAAATCCAGGGTAGCGGCCGTCCCTTTCTGTACTACATATCTTGGCTTCCTGGTGACACTAGGCATTACCATTGAATCGAAGGCGGCGTTGGTACATTTATTATAGACTCCGCCATCGGCGGGATCCTGCATGGTGAGCATCCAGCGGAGGTTGTACAGCGCTTCGTTGAGGATGTCGGGGAGATGGGTCGCAGCGGGAGCTGTTGTTGCGCGGGAGGACCCGGATGCGAGGCTGGTGGTAGCGCTGGCCGGTGCGCCAGCTGTTGCGCGGGAGGAGCCGGGAGTCGCGCCGGTTATGGGAGGGATGTTGGTATGCAGAGTATCGTAATAATCCGGGAAATCCTCATACGCGGAAAGGAGGGTGCCCATGGTGATGCCGGAATTGACGATGTACTTATTATAGTCTCCTGCGTCATACCAGCCACCGGGAGTCGAAAGGATCGTTCCGGCAGGGCGCTGGTCCGAGGCCGCAGACGGATGGACGAGGACTGCCGTATCGGGATGTCCGCTGGGACGACTCCATTGGCCGGCGTAGCGGAAGTCCAGGGCCATGGCTGATCGTTGATAATAATACCCTTTCAAAGAAGCGCGGGCGACCTGCTCTGCGGCGTGCGGGCCGATCCTGAATGGATAAGAGGTCCCGATGTCCGGGACGGCTATTTCATATACGCCTTCTTTTGTGATGGCGCTGAAATCGGCGATGCGGGTGGTTACGGAAGAATTGGTTGAATGTTGGAGCGGGCCTAAGCGGCCCGTGTAGACGGTGTCGGGGGGACCTTCCGGGCCCGTATAGGCTGTGTCGTGACCGTGTGGGGAAAGGAGATAAAATGGTTGATCGGTTGTGGCTGCATCAACACTGCCGGGGGAAAAAGTGACGATGGCGATTTTTGGTGCGTGCGGATAGTAGCCCAGCTGATTGATCCGGATGGATTGGGCGGTAAGCCTGATAGATTGGATAATGACCGGGATGGATTGTCCAGCCATCCGAAAAGAAAAAGTAACCAGGATCGATAAGGCAATTGATATACGCATAAATGACACTCCGGACTAAAGATAATAAAAAGAAAACACCCGGCCCCTGTGGAGGAGCCGGGTGATATAGGTATCGCCTCTAGGGCTGGGGTTTAAAAGTATAGCCTATCCAGCAGAGTCCTCCGGCGCTGGGGTTATCCCGGACAACTCCCAGCGTCATGGAAGTGGCGGACAGATCCAGGATCGTGAGTGAGCTCCAGTTGCTGGCATTATTATAATAATTCCCGCCATACAGCAATCCGCATCCGCTAAGCTTTATCGTACCTGCGGCGAGGTTGACTACGAAGCCACAGCTACAGCTCTGGGGATTGGCGCCGGTTTGGTCGTTCTGGATTACATTGTAATGAAAATCTCCGTTGAGATCGAATGTCATTTTTCCCCAATAGAGATTGGGCATTACCCATTCATTACCGACATAATCCGGATGGTAGCTCCAGTCATCGCCGCTGCCGTTATTCTTGAGATAATCCAGGCCGTACCAGCCGATGGGGCGGGCCATGTCCAATACCCAGGTCTTGCCGGTTTCGCCGTTGGTGAGCATATTCCAGCGGGGATCGGAAAAATAGACAGGGTCATTCTGCGTCACCTGTATGTTAACAGAGTCGCCGGTAACGAAACCTCCTGCTGAGTTCACGGAATATTTAATGGTATGGGTGCCTCCGAAGGGAAGGATCACCGTATCCGCAACGTTGGTGGAGGTACCTACCCCATAGTTCCAGTAAGGGATGACGCCCGGCGTCTGGCTGAGGAGGAAGACTTTATTGTCATAACCCTGTTGCTGGGAGACGCTGAATTTCAGTTTTGATTTATCGATGGGCGCCGATTCATCCACTCTCATTTGTGTGGGTGAGCAAGCTGCCAGGGAAAGAATGAAAGCTGCGACGCAACAGGCCCGCATGCGGGGGGCTGCATAAGAGGCCGAAGTCTGAAAAATATTCATAACAATCGTTTTATGGTCAATGAATTAAAATTATCATCGGGGGCTTTATGAATAGGTCCATTACCACCCCGTATTTTGTTTGAGCGTGCCATTGGATAGCCCGATCTGTGTTTCGGGAATCGCGAACAATCCTCTTGTTGCTGACGGGAAGCTGACGTTGAAGTCATCTCCCGTAAGATTGTCGATCGCCGCTTTGGCCGCGGGAATTCCCTGGCGGAGCAGATCCCAGTAGCGTTGGCCTTCGAGGGCCAGTTCCAGCCGGCGTTCATTCAGGATGAGAGCCAGTCCGTTGGCATCGGCCGTAAGGGTCTTCCGATGAGTGGCATCGCCGGCGAAGGCTCTGTCCCGCACCGCATTATAATAAGTCTGGGCGGTGGCGAGGTCGGAAGCGAGATTGAGTTCGGCGCCCATCAGGAGTATGTCAGCAAAACGAATGACGGTATAATTATCGAAGTTGTCGATCTGGAAGTTACCTCCCAGTCCGTCTGCGTTGTTTTGATTCATGGGCGACCATTTTTTCCAGAAATAACCGGTGTATTGGTACTGATCGGTGGAAGGCGAATAGGGAAGGCTCTCATCCGCTACGGAAATGATGGAGGCGCGTTTGCGGATCGTATCACCCGGTTCGAAGAGGCTCCATAACGCGGGGCTGACCGTGCCAAAACCCCAGCCTTTGTAATAGGGAGCGGGCACCGTACCGCGCAAGGCGATCATCACCTGTACCCGGTTGCCATTCTGCTGGCTCCAGTTGCCCAGTCCCTGGGAAGAATATTGAATACTGAATACGCCTTCTTTGTTATTCTGGCCGGCGAAGGGTACGGAGGCGGTGATGGAGGAAGAACGCCAGAGGGAAGCATAATTCGACACCAGACCATACCCGCTGTTGTTAACGACGTCTTTGATGGCGGCAATAGCATCCTGTTTGGAGAAGGCGCCAACGAGGTCGGGTTTGGCGTAATAGCCGGTATAATACAGAAAAGTTTTTGCCAGCAGTGCTTCCGCGGCCCATTTGGTAGCACGGCCATACTCGGTCGTAGGGATATTGGAATAGGTAACGGAGGAGGCCGTTAATTTGGTCACTGCCTGTTTGAGGTCACTGGCGATCAGCGCGTATACACTGTCGGGGTTAGCCTGGGGAACATAATAATTGGATCCATCGATGGGTTGTTCCAGCAAGGGAACATTTTCGAACATGCGTACCAGGTCGAAGTAAAAATAGGCACGTAAAAAATAGGCTTCCCCGATATAGCGGTCCCTGAGAGCGGTGTTGGTTCCGAAGTTTACTCCGGCTACTTTTTGCAGGAATACATTGGCCCGGTAGATGCCCTGGTAATATTTTGTCCAGGCATCGCTATTCAGGTCATTGTATTTTTGAAATTTATCCCATTGCCGGGGTCCGTTGTCGGAAGTACCCGCGCCGCCGAAGCAGTCGTCGGAGGTGATCTCGGAGCTCAGCCAGATATTGCCGTAGCCGCTCACGTCGAGAATGCTGTAGGCCGACACCAGGGCCTGGAAAGCGTCGTCGGGTGTTTTATAAAAGTCCTCTTCGACCTTCTGATCGACGGGTGTCTTATCCAGGAAACTCTTGCTGCAGGAGCTTCCCAAAAGGATAATTAGTATGGCAAAATAGATCGTTTTCACTTGTGAAAAATTTATGGTTACTGAATTGTATTTTTTTAAAGCCCGACATTAAGTCCGACCAGGATGGTCCGGGGTTGAGGATAATAGCCCAGATCGATGCCGGAGGACCAGTTACCTCCATCGGTCTCTGTATTACCGTAGCCTACTTCCGGATCGATGCCGCGGTAGTGGGTGAAGGTCCAGAGGTTCAGACCGGAAGCATATACGCGGAGCGTGCGTACGGGTAAATCTTTCAGCAGCCCTTTTTTGAGGTCATAGCCGATGTTGACGCTTTTTACCCGAAGGAAGGCGCCGTTATGCAGGTACAGATCCGAGAAATGGCCCCAGTTCTTATTGGCTTCATCGCCTAATGTGACGCGGGGCTGGGTGTTGGAGGTTCCTTCTCCATGCCAGCGTTTAAGCACTTCCGTGGTATAGTTATTATAATAGCGGTCGGTAGCTCTGACGCCGTCCACGATCTGATTGCCCCCCACTCCACTGAGTAAGATGGCCAGGTCAAATCCTTTGTAGGCAGCCGTCAGGTTGATCCCGAAGGTCTGGGTTGGCAGGGGGCTTCCGATCTGTGTCTTATCGTTGGCATCGATGACGCCGTCTCCGTTCAGGTCGACAAATTTGACATCGCCGGGGAGCGCGCCGGGCTGGATCAGTCCTTGTTTACCCGTATAGTTATTCACCTGGGCCTGGTTCTGGAAGATACCGGCCGTCTTATAGCCCCAGAAATAGCCTACCGGGTGGCCATTCTGGATGCGGTAGAACTCTTCCGTACTGGAGGACAGCACATTTGTGCCTCCATGGATGATCCCATCCGCTGTGGGGACGTCTTTCACCGTATTCTTATTGAATGCGATATTACCGCCGATACCCAGGGTCAGTTTCCCGATGGTGCGTTGGTAGTTGAGGGCCAGTTCGATGCCTTTGTTTACGATGTTGCCACCGTTGATGGTGGGAGCGCCCGTACCTACGATAGCAGGGATAGGGGGAACCACCAGCCAGTCGCGGGTCGTCTTATTGTATACATCGAAGTTGACGGAGAGATGTTTGAGGATCGTAGCGTCGAAGCCCAGATCGGTCTGTTCGGAGGCTTCCCATTGCAGGTTCTTATTCGGGATCTTGTCCGGGGAGGTGCCGACGGAGACGGAAGTGTTGTCTTCTCCGCCGAAATAGTATCCCTGGTAGAGGGAGCTTACGGTGGCCAGGTATTTGAAGGCCCCGATCCGGTCGCTACCATTTTTGCCCCAGCCGCCGCGGATCTTCAGGAAGCTCAGCCAATCGGCGGATTTAAGAAAGTCTTCGTTGCTGGCCACCCAGCCTACGGAGAAAGCCGGGAAGACGCCATACCGTTTGTTAGCACCGAATTGGGTCGATCCATCCCGGCGTATGGAGGCCGTCAAAAGATACTTCTCTTTGTAATTATAGTTGATCCTTCCGAAATAGGATTGCAGGGCGGTCACTGAACGGGTGCCATAAGCCTTTTGTGTCAGGGCATTCGTTCCGGCATTGATCACTGCATTCTCGAAATCCGGCAGGATCAGGTCCTGCTTGGTGCCGCTCACATTGAAACCATTGTATTCCTTGGCTTCCGTGCCTGCCAGCAGGGTAAGGTTGTGATCGCCGAAGGAATGCTGGTAGGTCAGGGTATTACTCCAGTTCCAGGTAAAGTTGCGATAGAGCCCCATACCGGCGGTAGTGGTGGTAGTGAGGTTATCCGAAGAAAGGGTATAGAGAGGAGTGAACGTGTTCGTGGAATTATAGGACAGGTCGATCCCGTAGTCCGTGCGGAGCTTCAATCCTTTGAGAAGGGTCAGCTCGCCATATACATTCCCGAAGATCCTGTCATAGATGGTCTTGTTATTATTCAGGTAGTCCATGGCGGCGATGGGGTTGATCTCTTCGGCATTCTTGGAGACACCATAGCTGCCATCGGCGTTGTGGACCGGGAAGAGAGGGCTGGTATTCAGCAGGCCCCGGATGGAGTTGCCATAAATATTTCCGGTTCCGATGCCACTCTGGTTGCTATGGGTGTAGGTCAGGTTCTCTCCCATCTTGAAGATGTCTTTATAGACCTTGTGTTCGGAATTGATGCGGAAAGTGATGCGTTCATAATAAGATCTGCCCGGCAGTCCCATTAAGCCCTGTTGTTTCTGGTAGCCCAGGGAGCTGGAATAAACGGATTGATCGTTGCCTCCGCTCATGCCCAGAATGTAGCTTTGGGTGGTGGCGTTCTTAACGGTGGCGGCTTTTTGCCAGTCGGTGCCATTGCCGATGGAATCCAGTTGCGCCGTTGTAAAGTTGGAAAAGGGATAGATGGAATTATCGAAGGGGGCTTTGCCCGAATTGATACCTGCTTCGTTCATGATCATGGTGTATTCCTTCCCGTTGAGCATATCCAGCTTCTTCATGGGGTTCTGCCAGCCATAATAGGTGTCGAAGGTGAGGGTTTTCCTACCTGCTCTGCCTTTTTTGGTGGTGATCAGTACGACGCCGTTGGCAGCCTGTGTACCGTAAATGGAGGAGGAGGCTGCATCTTTGAGAACATCCATGGATTCGATATCACCGGGATTGAGGTAGGTGATATCCGTGGTGGGCATACCATCCACGACGAATAAGGGGCTGGGGTCCCCGTTGGTCCCTACTCCCCGGATCCGGATGCGAAGGGCGTCGCCGGGCTGACCGGAGTTGGACGTAACCTGTACGCCGGCGGCCTGTCCCTGGAGGGATTGGGCTACGCTGACATTGTGGTTCTTCTCCAGGTCGTCCCCGCCAACGCGGACAGTGGAGCCGGTCAATACTTTTTTCTTCTGGGTGCCGTACCCGACCACGACCACTTCATCCAGTCCTCCGACGGCCTGAACCAAAGAGAAGGTAAGCACGGAGGCGGAGCCTACCGTAACCTGTTGCGGTTGAAATCCGACACCGCTGATCTCAAGGATATCTCCGGCTTTGGCATGGATGGAGAATTGGCCTTTCTCATCCGAGGTGGTGCCTTTCCCGGAGTTTTTTACCCGGACTGAAGCGCCGCTAAGAGGCTTGGAATCTACTGCACTGGTGATGGTCCCGGTAATGATATTGGTCTCCTGTGCGTAGGAGCGGGTCATCATTAACAGGAGGAGGGAAAAGGACAGGTGTATAACCAAGCCCCATTTTCCCGTTGGTTTAAATTTTCTCATAAAGCAAACAATTAAAGTTTGAAAAGATGCTGATTGTTGATTTCTCGTTTAGGATTCTTTATTTAAGATGAATTGATTTTTGTTTTCCTTCATAATGGACGATCTGACCGGAGGGTCGTTCGAATTCCAGCGCTGCGGGCCGATCCTTTGTTATGCGTATGATGTTGAAGGTCCTTTTTGGGAGCATGCCTGTGAAGCTGCCTTCGCGGCGGCCTATCGTCAGCGTGCCAGTCAATTCGTCATAGACAAAAGGGATATTCGCATAGGCGCCTTTCTCATAGTTGTAGTTCGTGCCTTCGTCTTCGTAGAGGGTAAAGCGGGCGTCACGGCCTGTATAAACGAATAAAGTGATCGTGTCGGCTTGTTTTTCGCTGGTGTATTGTAAGGCCGGGCCGAAAGGAAGGATAGACCCTTCTTTCACGAATACGGGCATTCTTTCATAGGGGGCGTCGGCCTTTATGCGTTGGGCCCCTTCCGTATATTTTCCGGAATACAGATCGTACCAGCCTTGTCCTGCCGGGAGATAGACTTCGTGGCTGCGTTCGTGATAGCCGGTGACCGGCGCTACCAGCAGGGAGGGCCCCAGCAGGTATTCATCGGCGATATTATTAACGGCCGTATCTTTTTCAAAGTCCATCACCAGGCCCCGCATAATGGTATAATCCTTCTGCCAGGTCATGCCTGACAGGGAATAGATATAGGGAAGGAGGCGGTAGCGAAGCCGATCATAATAAAGCATGCTGGCATAAGCCGGGTGATTGTCGGGCGCCACATTATAGATCTCCCGGTAGGGGAATTGTCCGTGTACTCTGAACAGGGGGCAGAAGGCTCCGAACTGGTACCAGCGGGTCATTTGTTCGCGCCATTCTTCCAGCTCTTCGCCCTGAGCATGTTCGTAGCGGTGTTCTACGGCAAAGCCGCCGATATCCATTGACCAGTATGGGATGCCTGACATCGAGAAGCTGATGCCGGCGGCGATTTGATTTCGCATATCCGACCAGTTGGCGGCGATATCGCCGCTCCATACGGCGGCGCCATAGTGCTGGGAGCCGGCAAAGGCGGAGCGGGTGAGGATGAAGACCCGTTGGTCCGGGTTGACGCTACGTTGTCCTTCATAAATGCCTTTTGCATTTTCCAGGGGGTAGGCATTTAAATATTCGGCGGCGGCGCCCATGGCGGTGGGGGTCATTTGCGCCTTTCTTTTTTCGGGGCTTACATTGGATAAGATATCCGGTTCGCTGGCATCCATCCACCAGGCGTCGATGCCTTTGTTATATAATTTGTTGTTGAGCAGATCCCAGAAACCTTTGCGGGCATCCTTGTTGAATGCGTCGTAAAAGGTGGAGACATACCCCTGCCCTATCCAGTCCCGTTGATTGTCCGCGATATTTCTTTTGTACAGCCAGTTCTTCTGGTTGAATTGCTGATAGGTGGAGATGCCTTCATAGAATTTGGGCCATACGGAGATCATGAAATGGGTGTGATAGTCATTGTGCAGGACCCGGATCATGCTGTCGGGCGAGGGGAAACGGCGGGCATCGAATTCCTGGCTGCCCCAGGCGTCCTGTTGCCAGTAGCTCCAGTCCAGCACGATATTGTCGAGAGGGATCCTGCGGGCCCTGAATTCTTTTACCGTATTGAGTATTTCGTTTTGAGTCTTATAACGTTCCCGGCTCTGCCATAGTCCCATGGCCCATTTGGGGGCGATGGTCGATTTGCCGGTGATATGGCGGTAGCCGGCGATCACTTCATCCATGTTAGCGCCGTAGATAAAATAGTAGTCCAGTTGTTTCCCGGCCTCGGACAGGAAGCTGAAGTCATTTTTCTGTGCGGGGGGGATCGGGTCGAGCCATTTGAGGGAGCAATAGGATTCTTCTCCGTCGGGTATCCATTCTATTTTGATGGCGTATTTCCTGTCTTTTTCCATGGGGATGTCGAGCAGGGCCGATGCGGGGTTCCAGGCCTGCCGCCAGCGGTCCAGGAGTAATTTACCGTCGATCCACACCTTGATATAACCGCCAAAGGTAAAATGGAATACATGTTGGCCGGTGAATTCGGAAGCAAGGGAGCCTTGCCAGGTGACGGATCCTTTGGCCGGCCGGAATTCCGCGGGCAGCAATTTTTTGGAATCACCCAGGTAAGCATAGTTGATATCGGAACCGGCCTGCTCGAAGTCAGCTTGTCCGGGATGTTGTTTATCGTTGTTATACGTTGTTGTGAGCCATCCCTGTTCCCCCGTCCGGGAAAAAAGTTTCATAGCCGAAAGCGGCTTATAGGGGCGGATGTCTCCGATATCCGTCAGTGAATAGTTATCCCAGAGAATGCCATAATTTTTATTGGATAGCAAAAAAGGGATAGCTACTTCCGAATTATTCTGGAAGAGGCTGGTCTGTTTTCCTTTGTAATTGATCAGGCCGTCCTGGTGCTGGCCCAGGCCATAGATGGCTTCGTCGGGGCGGGTGGTAAAGGTCTGGCGGATGTGCCAGGAAGTTTCTCCGTCAAAGATGGCGGGTTCGAAGCTGCGGCCTCCGTTTGTCTTTTCGGACAGGATGGCAGCGCCGGTCCGGTCGGTGAAGGTGACAGCCCCGGTGGCGATGGTGACGGTGGCGTTCAGCAGACGGGTAGTGAGGACGACGGTATTCTTCTCGTTTTTAATATCCCACTGGACGGAAGGATCTGTTGCATATACGGTGATCAGGCTTTTTTCCGGGTCGATGGCCGGGGCCGGGTTGGCACCGGAGAGACTGGCCGGGTTAGGTTCTGAAAGGATAGCAGCGTTAGGTCCGGAAAGGACACGTATTATATTATCTGCTACTACCTGTAATTTGACAGAGCCGGTATTCCCGGAAAGAAGGGGATCGGGGTAAACAATGAGGCCGTCTTCCGTACGAATATAGGTACCAGGGCTTGGGGCAGGGTGATTCTTATGAGGGAAAGGAGATTCTGCCCGGGTGAGGGAAGAAAACAGTAAGATCGGAGATAACAGAAGGCTGAGGCAAAGCAATTTTCTTTCCGGCATAGCAATCATTTTAATCTTAATCTTTCTAATAAGTCTTTGGGCGGCCGTTTTGCAACCGATGTAAAATTATAGTCAAGCTTACGAATGCAGGGGAGCAGAATGTATATGAGTAGGTATCCAAATGTTAACTATCCCCGTTTAAATGGGGGCATAAGGGTATAAAATGTTAAGTGATCCGGGCAGAATCACAGATGACGCCGGGGTTATTAGGGCTTATTGGCGGATCGTTGGTAAGCGGAGGGGAGGACACCGAATTCGGCTTTAAAATAACGGGAGAAGTATTTGGGGTTGTTGAAGCCTACTTCGTAGGCGATCTCGGCGACGGTGAACTGGCTTTTTTCCAATAGCTGGGCGGCTCGCTTCAGGCGGATGGACCGGATGAACTCGATGGGGGTTTTGCCGGTGAGATGGAAGAGTTTTTTATAAAGGGCTACCCGGCTAAGGAATAATTCCCGGCTCATCTCTTCTACGGAAAATTCCGTATTGGCTATATTTTTCTCTACCAGGTCCAATGCCTGCCGGATAAATTTCTCGTCCGGGGTTTCTACCCCGACGTTGGCGGGGCTGGCTTCCACCTGTTTCTGGTAAGTTTTACGAGTCTTCTCCTGCTGGATGAGCAGGTTGCGGATCTTGGAAAGGAGGATCTCGAAATTAAAAGGTTTCGTCATATAATCGTTGGCGCCGGTCTCCAGACCTTTCAATTGCTGTTCTTCCCCGATGAGGGCCGTGAGCAGGATGACGGGGATAAAGGAGGTGCGGCGGTCGCTTCTGATCTTCCGGCAGAGATCGATCCCATTCATTTCCGGCATGCTGATATCGCTGACCACCAGGGCAGGATGCGTGGCCAATGTCTTCTGCCACCCTGATTTGCCGTTGGAGGCTTCCACGATGGTGAAGAATTCCTTCAGGTTGTCTTTCAGATAGAACCGGAAGTCTTCGTTGTCTTCTACCAGCAGAATGGAGAGTCGCTTTGCGGCGGAGGCCTGAGAGCGGGGGTCTTTTTTTACGGTGGCGGTTAGATCGGTGGCCGCACTGGTGGTGGAAGCACTGGCGGAAGATGAGTCGCCGGCTATAGAGAGGTCGGAGGGATCGCCGGGGATGTGAAAGTCTGCGGATGCAGGATTGGGGATGGGGCCGAGGTTGGCAAGGGGTAATAATATGATGAAGCTGCTCCCCTGCCCTGGTTCGCTTTCTACCCGGATGCTGCCGTTATGCAGTTTTACAAATTCTTTGGTGATGGAAAGTCCGATGCCGCTGCCCTGGTTGACCATGGAGCCGGGGATATCGTTCTGAAAGAACCGTTCGAATATTTTTTCCTGTTTGTCTTTCTCCATTCCTATGCCGGTGTCTTTTACCGTCAGCTGGAGGAGTCGGGGCATAGCCGTGGTGATGGCTGGAGTGACGGTCGAAGTGGTGGGAAACGGGGCGAGGGCCGGAGTGACAGGAGTAATGGGATCTCCCGGAGCAGGGGGCAGCCAATCTACCGTCACGGATACCCGTCCATGTTCATGTGTGAATTTAAAGGCATTCGAGAGGAGGTTGAAAATGATCCTTTCCAGCTTATCCTGATCGAAAGAGGTATAGAGGGCGGGTATGGTCGTCGTGAAAGCAAAATCGATGTTCTTTTTCCCGGCGATGTCGGCGAAAGAGAAGGACAGTTCTTTAATAAATTTCACGATATCTCCCTTACCGGCATTCAGTCTTAGCTCCTGTACTTCGAGCTTGCGGAAGTCCAGCAGCTGATTGACCATGTTCAGCAGGCGTCTGGCATTCCGGTGAATGAGATGGAACTGGGCCTTCTGCCCGGGGTTGTCCGTATTTTTAATGATCTTATCCAGCGGGGTCAGGATCATCGACAGGGGGGTCCTGAATTCATGGCTGACATTGGTAAAGAAGCGGATCTTCATCATATCGAGGTCGTGCAGGCGCTGCGCTTCCTGTCTCTCCTGTTCCAGGGCAAAGCGCCTATGTGCCCGTTCCAGGATCATCTTTCTGGCAAGGACCAGGATGCCGGCGAACAAGAGAACATAGGCTATATAGGCCAGGGGGGTCTTCCAGAAAGGAGGTAAGATCGTAATGCCCAGTTCCAGCACCCGGGCGTTCCAGGTACCGTCATCGTTGGCTGTCCTTACTTTGAAGGTATAGCTACCCGGGTCAAGGTTGGTATAAACGGCCTTACGTGTTTTATCATCGCTGACCAGCCAGTCCTTGTTAAAACCTTCCAGGATATAAGCATATTTGACTTTTTCGGCATTCAGAAAGTCCAGTACGGCAAAGCCGATGGAAAAGACATTCTCATTGTAGCGTAGCGTAATTTCCCGGGATTCGGTGATAGAGCGGGGGAGTACAATATGTCCGTTCAGCTTCTCCCCGATGCCGATGCTTTTGTTGAATACCTGCAGGTCGGTGAGGATGAGCTCCGGATTGCGGGTTCCGGTGCGGAGTCGTTGCGGGTCGAAAATATTGAAGCCACTGGCTCCTCCGAAGATCACCTCTCCCTCCCGGGTCTTCAGGGCGGCGTTCTCATTGAATTCCCTGCCCTGCAGGCCATGGGATTCATCGTAGTTCTTAACCCGCCAGCTATAGCCGCTATAGCTATGCAGACCGGCCGGAGGGTAGTCGCCGGCAGTGCTGTCCGTTGAAACGATCATATTGGACAGGCCATTGGGGGTACTGAGCCAGAGGTTGTGGCTGTTATCTTCCAGGATGGTGAGGATGGTATTATCCGGAAGCCCCTCCCCTGTCCGGAAGGTGGTGAATGACCGGGTTTTCCTATCGAAGAGATCGAGTCCTTCGCGGGTGCCCACCCAGATCAGGCCGCGGCTATCTTCCAGAATGGAGATCACGTTGTTATTGCTGAGGCTGGCGGCATTGTTGTCTACATTGCTGTAATGGCGGAACCGGCCGGTGGCGGTTTCCAGCACATCGATGCCCCTGGCGGTGCCTACCCATAAATTCCCTTCCTTGTCTTCCATCAGTTCGGAAATATATCCGGAGCGAACGGAGGAGCTGATTGCGGAGCCGTCCGAAGGGACGGGTGCATTGGGGTGGTAATGAATGAAGGCGTTCCTTTTCCGGTCGAACAGGTCCAGACCGGCTGCCAGGGTGCCGACCCAGAGACGTCCACGGGAGTCTTCTTTTATTTCCCAAATGCGGTCATCGCCGATGCTGTTGCTATCTGATTCGTTATGCCGGTAGTGCCGGAAGGTCCTGCCGTCATAATAATCCAGGCCGCCGTAATAGGTGCCGATCCACAGGTGCTGTTCATGGTCTATGCACAAGCTGACGATCACATCGTTGCTCAGGCTGCCCGGATCGGCCGGGTTGTGCGTATATACGGTGTATTTGCCTGCGGCCCGGTTGAAGTAGATGAGGCCGCCGCCATTCGTGCCGATCCACAAATTGCCTTTTTCATCTTCCACGAAGCGGTTGACATCATCATAGGGCAGGCTGTTGGGATTGGATGGCTGATGGCGATAAAGGGGAAATTTCAGGATGTCTTCATGATAATAGCTGGCTCCTTTTTTAAAAGTGCCCACCCAGACGATGCCGGTATTGTCCTTATATAAGGTAACGATGCTGTTCTGACCGAGGCTCTTATCGTCATCTTCCCGGGCCAGCAGGTAGCGGATGGAAAAGTCTTTTTTATCCAGCAGGTTGATGCCGCCATGATCCGTTCCGATCCACATCAACCCTTTATCGTCCTGTACGATGCCTGTGACCAGGTTATTATTCAGGCCTTGGGCGCCGGCCTCTTTCCGGATGCGTGTGCAGTTGCCGGAGGAGGGGTTAAAATATACTATACCATCGGTCTTACCGGCGATGTATAGCCAACAGTCGTTCTGGGCGTCTACGTATAAATGGTAGTCCGGCGGCTCGTGGGGGAAATTCTTCTGCAGGACGGCCGATCCGTAAACGATCTTATTGGTCCGGCCGTCCATTTTTTCCAGGAGTCCGTCGTCATAGATGATCCACCAGTCGCCAATGGTATTGGCCGCAATCGCCCTGACCTGGTTGGAATGTGGGGTCGCCGAATCCCCTTCCTTATGAAGGAAGTATTGAGTGGATCGATGGGGGGCGTCGTATTTGTACAATCCGCCTCCTTTTCCGGTAGCCACGAACCAATAATTATCCTGCTTGTCTTTCTGGATATCGGTAATGGAGTCGGCGTCGATATGAATGGAATGAAGAAAGCGCTGGGGGTTGCGGTCGAATTTTTCGGTCATCGGGTCGTAGATGGTGAATCCTTTACCGGTGGAGATCCAGAGTTTGTGACCGGGCCCCTGTAAGATCCGGACGATCAGGTCGTCGTTAATAGAGGAGGAGTCGCGCAGGTCGTGTTTGAAGACCTTAAAAGAGTATCCGTCATAGCGGTTGAGGCCGGACATGGTGCCCAGCCACATAAACCCTTTCTCATCCTTGAAGATACAGTTGACCTCGTTATGGGAAAGTCCCCTGGATATATCCAGCCGGGAGAAGCGGTATTTGTCGTACTGGGCGGAAAGATCCAGCGATAAGAGGCTGATAAGCAATAAGATCAGCCAGGGGCGGGGAGGAAAAAGGGACAATATGGTAGAGGTCTGCCGCATGCGGGAGCAATAGTATGCAAATAAAAGAAAGTTTCCGGGGTGTCCCGGAAAGAAGAAAAAAAAACGTAAATTGGTTAAAACGATTCCTAACTAAAAAATTGCTGTATGAAAAAAGTAGCCGATATTCTCTCTCACAAGGGCAGCCGGATCACTTCTGTATCGCCGGACACAACTGTTCTTGAAGCGCTGCGCATCATGGCCGATCAGAATATTGGTTCTGTGTTAGTGCTGGAAAACCAACAGTACAAGGGCATTATGACGGAACGCGATTATTCCCGGAAGGTGATCCTGAAAGGGAAGTCTTCGACCGACACCCAGGTTGCCGAGATCATGACCAATGACCTGCCGCATATTACTCCGAATGATACTATTGAGTTCTGTATGCAATTATTATCTGACAAAAACATTCGATATCTCCCGGTCTTTGACAGCGGGATGCTGTGCGGCATCATTTCCATTAATGATGTGGTGAAAGAGACGATCCTCACCCAGCAGGAAACCATTACGCATCTGAAGGATTATCTGCATTCGGGGATATAGGCCGGGGCGGGTTCGCTTTCGGAGTGTGATAATGCTGCGAGCCTGGCTGATTCCAGGCCCGGGTCGGCATGCTTAAAAACGATCGCCGAAGTATTTTTCCAGGATCTGCTCTAATTGACGCTCCTTAAGGGGTTTGTTCTCGAATCCTGAGATCTCGGGGATATGCTTTGTTTTCTCCTCGTCGTCCGGATTGAGGGAGGTGGTCAGCATGATCAAAACAATGGAAGCCTTCTGTTCTTTGGGTAATTGTTTGTATTTCTCCATGAACTCCCAGCCATCCATGGCCGGCATATTGATATCGAGGAAGATGAGGTCCGGATGGGGGCAGTCTGTGTCGTTAACAGCCGATCTTTGTCCCATCAGGAAATCCAGGCCTTCCTGTCCGCTTTGGGCAATCGCTACGTGCCGGGCACAGCCGGTCTGTTCCACGGTCATCTTATTAAGGAAATTCGTGGGTTCGTCGTCGTCAATGAGAAGAATACAGTCCAGCTTTGTCTTCATATGCGGGTTCTTAGAGGGTGGCTCCTGCTAAAATACATATTACGCATCACAGATGCAAGATTCACCAATCATTAACCATGAATTGGAGTGGAAAATCAGTAAATTTGTAGTGTCCGCGCAGGTTTAGCCGGATATTAACATCAGATCGCATGGCACTCGAGACGCTTCAAAAGGATGAGATTGTAGTAAGGGATATTATTGATACTGCCAGGGCCTTATTTAAAAAAACCGGGTTTAAAAAAACGACCATGGGCGATATAGCCGGGAGTTTAGGCAAGGCCAAGAGTTCTCTTTACTACTATTATCAAAGCAAAGAAGAGATCTTTGAAGCCGTGCTGCATGCTGAAATGGATGAGTTGCTGGATCAGATCCACGATTCCATCCGTGAGGCTTCCAGCTCAAAGGAGAAACTGATCATTTATTGCCGCTGCCGGCTGAATAAGCTGAGTCAGCTTTGTAATCTCAGCGATGCGTTGAAGAGCGAGATTGCGGAGATCCATTGCGTCATAGAAGCGCTGAAGAGTAAATTCGATACTACGCATGTTGAGCTGGTAAAAGAGATCCTGGAAGAGGGGGTCAATAACGGCGAGTTTAAGAAGATCAATGCCGATAATATAGAATTAGTAGCCTACCTGATGGTTAGCAGCTTCAGAGGGCTGGCGGTGCCGCTCATGGTGTCGCAGAAACAATATCCCCGCCTCGATCTGCAGATCGATTCCATTGTAGATATCATGGTAGAGGGGATCGGGAGGTAGCGGCGATACAGGATTGCACGAAGCGATAGAAACGCCCTCTCCTGTCATACCCAAAATTGAACAGGCTGATCCCCGTAAGGCCGCAGGTAATTCCCGCCAGGACATCCAGCACATAATGATGGCTGCTATAGACGGCTGCAAACCAAATGCCCACCATGATAGTCCCAAATAAAAGATTGGCCCAACGCATCCGTTTTCGGATGCCGTAGTAAAAAACGATGAGCGGATATGCCGCATGCAGAGAAGGCATTGCCGCAAAGACATTGGAGCTCTTCGCGTACAGGGACGAGAATATGGAGACATGCAGCAAATGGTCGAACCGGCCGAGGCCGGCCGTATTACCGGGGGTATGCGGATTAAAAGCAAAGCCATATTGCTGTACATACCAGGGCGGCGCGGCGGGATATCCATAATAGACTACAAAGCCCAGCAGGTTCACCAGCAGAAAGGTCAGGGCAAAGCGAAAAAAGGTTTCCCGGTCTTTGTAAAAAAGATAGCCTCCGAAGGCCAGGGGCAAGGGCATCCAGCACAGGTAGAACAGGCCGGCCATGATGTCCAGGAAAGCGGAGCTGTGCAGGCGCCAGTATTCGTTGGGGGTGATCTTATCTGGCAGGCCCGTGGGACCGGAGACAGGAATGCCAAATAAACTTTTTTCTGCGTTGTAGATGCTTTCGATATGAACCGTGTTATACCGGTAGTTGGGGAAAGCCTTCATGAAATCGAAGAGTATCCAGAAGATGATAAAGATGGAAAAGCCCAGGATAAATCTTCGGGTGGGCCCGGAGAGATAGAACAGGGAGTTGAATAAGAGGACCAGGAAAAGCTGGTCGGTCTTGTATCCTATCAACCAGGCTGACAGGATAAGGTATAAAGCTGAAATAGCGGTGACGGTAAGAACGGAACGATAGGTCAGCTTGCCCATTTACCCTAAATTTTAATACGTTGCATGAGCTCTTTACCATTGTCCGGATCGGTACCTTTCAGTTCGATGTATTCCACATTGGGAGACCAAAAGGAGCCGCCGGGATTGATCTTTATATAAATCCTTGTCAGGATCGCTTCTTTCCCCACGATGTTGGCATAGACATGGTGCTGGTTGTCAACAGCAGATCTCTTCAGGACCATCGGTAATTTTTTATACGAAATAAAATGCAGTTCATACTTATCATTCCCCAGGGAATGGAATTTGATGCCATAGGCAAAATGGCGCTGGAGAAAGGACAGTTCCTGGCGTTGTTTCTGTTCGGTATAGCGGATCCACAGTACGTGGACGGGGTCGTCTTCATCGGGAACGCCATTTTTTTCATTTAGTTCGCAGATGATGGTATTCGTATTGGGAGTTCGCTGCAGGTAAAATAAAGAACTACGGTTATGAGGAGGAATGGGGAAAGTGTCCTGTGCGTCCCGGACAGGCGGATGAACTGCCGATGCAACGGGGTGAGCGGATTCCCCCTTTAGGGTATTCCCCTTTGAGGGAGCAGGGGGTGGGGGTAGGTGAGCAGCCTGGGCGCCGGCATGCAGGGCTGTGACGGTGGACAATAATGCACAGAGCAGCCAGATGGAAAGACCGGAGGGCAAGCTGCTTTTGGAGCCGGGGGCCGGGGTTGTCTTGGTGTTCGGAGACGAAGGAGAAGAAGAGGTAGCTGAAGAAGGCGAATCGGAAGCCCCTCTCGAAGCAGCCTGAGCCGCCGCCTGCTCTTCCAGGCTTTTTTTGGCATCTTTCAGTCGTCCGATAGCCGTAGCATTGGCCAGCACGGCCATTATGGTAAGGGGGATGGTAAAAATGGAAATGGTCTCGAAGAGGGGAAAGGAGGAATGCGGCCAGTATGCTTTATAGTTTCCTCCGATAAATTTCGAAGTGATCCCGCAGGCAAGGGCTGACACGCCTATGAGAATAACTCTTTCCGGTCTTTGCATCAGTCCGTCTTTGCATTCGATGCCCAATCCTTCTGCTCTTGCCCGGGTATAGCTGACCATCAGGCTTCCGATCATCCCGATAAAGGCAAAGAGGGAGCTAAGGAAATAGTGGTGGGCGACCAGGTAATAGCAGATGCCCAAAAAAAGGATCAATTCGCTGTACCGGTCGAGAACGGAGTCATACAGAGCCCCGAAGCGGGAGCTCATATTACCTAACCGGGCCACCTGTCCGTCCAGCATATCGAAAAGGCCGGCGAACAGGATCAGCGCTCCGGCCCATCCCACATAGGAGAGATCCCCCCTTTTGCCTTCCTCCGCACCCGATATAAAGATGATAGAGACCCCGATATTCAGCAATAACCCTATGGTTGTCACCATGTTAGGGGTTAAGCCGATCCTGATCAGCAATTTCACAAAAGGATTGATGACCTTATATATACTTAACTGTAACTGATTGCGAATACTCATTTTTACGATAGACAATTCAAATCAAAAGTCAAATTTAGTTCTTACCCGGATACCCCAGGTAGGAATTTCCGGATGGTTAAGGTAAGTGAATCTTTTAATGAAGTCCACTCTGATCAGCTTGAAAATGTTAGCGACGGCAAAACCGGCCTCCACATAGGGCGTTTGGTTCAGCGAAAAGGTCTCTACAAGCCCATTAGTAAGGGGGAATTTCACCTGATCGGGGTTTTTCAGGGGATTATTTTCATCCCGAAGTCCTCCGTACAGGACTTTCGCCTCGATGACTTCCCTCCATTTCAGCTTTTTCAGCAGGGGTATCTTGTTAAAGAAAAATCCATTAAAATAGTGATCAACCATGATACTGGCATAGTGGTCGCTGATGAATTCCATGAAATTCATCAGGTTATAGGAATTCAGCTGGTAGGCATAGGTCTGGTTGGCATGGCTGATATCCGCCAGGGCAAAAGGCACTTTTCCGAACAAGTAGCCTCCATCCAGGGTGACATCGGTGTAGCCGATCGGGCTGACGTAGATCCTTTTGAAAATGTCCAGGTCAATCCGGTGGTAATTGTATTCTCCGCCATATAATCCTTTGATGCCGGCCGTATAGCGGATATCGAAGATCGGGTATTTGTTGACGATAGGAACCCGGTATAATTTGCCGATGTAAAATTGTTCATGAGGGGCCCAGCGGAATTCTCCTGAGATTTCCCCGGTGGTGATCGCCTGGATGGAATCGTTAATACCGCCGGTATTTTTTACATAGGCGATGGTGCCGGCCGGTGATTGCCGCCAGTACTTCGTGCCGAACTCATAGGATAGATGATCGCCGAACTCTCTTTTATAATTCAGTCTGAAAATGTCGTTGTAGAGCCATTTGTCGTTATTGCCCCGTTTGAACGACAGCAAAAAGTTATCTTCCTGTACAAACTGCAGTTCCTGTCCCGGGATCTTGGTATCGTGCTGGTAGGAGGCCCGGACATAATGCTGGGGGAAGCCATAGATGGATTTATTATTCAGTGAATAGGTGCCGCTGAGGAAGTATTTCCATTTCTGGTCCTTGAAGCCGTAGGCCGCATAGGCCTCAGAATAGTAACGGGTGCTGAGCTTGGTGGTGGTCCTGCCGCCGAAGCGTAAGCGGAATCCTTCCACGGGATTGAAGCTATAGAAAGTGCTGGCAGGCCCTATTTCGAAGATCCCTGCCTGCTTGTACCCCGCCAGCAGGAGGGTACCCCAGTCCATCAGCCTTCTGAAAGATTTCATATTCCGGAGGCTATCCACGTTGGCATAGACTTTCGATTCCGCCCTGGTAAGGGTGTCCTCGCCCCGGGTGCTTACCCAGAAACTGTCTTTCTGGCTGGTGGCACTATCCAGCAGAACGGTGGGAGGTCCTTTGAAAACGCTGTCTGCGACAGGTTGGTTGGTGGAAAAGTTTCGAAAGGAGACCGTTCGTTCCCCGAAAAGTCCCGTCCCTGTCTTATTGATCCCGAAGTCCCCCAGTACATCGCTTTTGGAAAGCAGGTACCTCCCGTCCGGCATTTTCTGGAAATCCTGATCGATCTTCATCTCCCGTACAAAGTTGAAGTTAATGCTCTTGCTTACCAGCAGCCTCAGTTTCTGAATGGCATAGTTCCCGTCCAGGGTGATCCACATGGTTCCCCGGAAGAGGAGGTCATTGGGATTCCTGGGGCGGAAGGAGAGCCGGATCAGTTTCTGGCTATCGACCATCACCGTATCATCTATAAAATACATATAGAAGGTGGGCCCCATATCGGCGATCGGGCTCAGGAAAAGATTGGTAAAGACGGAGATATTATTGTCGTATACATTGAAATCCTGGTAAAGGCGATTGAGGTACATACTGATCCCTCCCATATCCAGGAATTCCCCGAAATCGACTTTGCGCTGGCCTTTAATGATGGTCTTGGTCTTTTCAGGATCTTTCCGGTAGTAAACATCGGAAAGGGACTCTTCCAGGTAAACGGGCGAGAGGGTCCGGCCTTCCAGTTTGGTCGTGTCCCCGTTCTCTACGAGGAAGTGATAGGGTTTGAGGAGCTTGTTATGACCGACTTTGTCGGAAAGTTTGTTAACGGAGACCTGCAATTTCTCGTATTTCTCGTAGGTGGCGTATGTATACGACTCCATCCTGTTCTTCGACTTATTATCGATGACCTGTTTGATCAGTTCGACGGCAGGGTTGCCTTTATTGCGGTATTTCTGTTTTTTATTCCGTACCGTAACATGGCCTAAGTCCTTGAAATTGCGGGAAAGATTAATGGTCAGGTCCTGCTGTGGCAGGGAGTCGAGGTGGAGGGTAAAATTATTATAGCCTACGATGGAAACGGTGATATTCAGCGGTGATTTGTCCACTGGTATCCTGAACCTTCCGTCGGAATTGGTGCGGGCTCCGCCGCGCTGGCCTTTGAGGGCAACGCTGGCATTCGATAAAGGGGTTTGCGTAGCGGAATCCCGTACGTATCCCGTTACTATTGTCTGAGCCATGCCGCTAAAAAATCCTGCCATGACCAGTATCGCCGTAATATATGCTCTGATACAAAATCCTTCCTTATTCATCAGTCTTATTTAAATACAAATCTTTTCTGCAATACGTAATTGTAAGATACAGCTACTATTATGGCAACGACAATCTTGGTTAACATGTGGCTAAGCTCTGTGTAACGGGTGAGCAGGTAAAGACCTGATGCATTCAGCGCCAGGTTACCGATCCAGACCAGTGCATATCTGTTGAGCTGTCCGGCCCATCGCTTCTCCTGTGCATTGAACACCCAGGTACGGCTGACCATGAAATGGATAACGCCTCCGCAAAGGGTGCCGGTCGCCCCGCAAAAGGTCACCAGGATGCTGGCTGTTCCGGCCGTAACCCCTGCCAGCCGGAACAACAAAAAAGTCACCCCGAAATCGACTCCGGTTGCCAGTACAGAGACCCCTTGCGCTTTAGAAAAAGTCTTCATATTTGCCATAACTTGCTCAGCACGATCACCTGCAAGACGATATTGGAATACAGACCTGCCAACATGTCGTCCATCATAACGCCCCAACCGCCTTTTAGTTCTTCCATTTTTCGGATACCCAGGGGCTTTGCGATATCAAAAAACCGGAACAGGATCAGGCCGCACAATATATATTGCCATCTTACGGGTATAAACAGCAGGGTCAGGCACATACCGGCTACTTCATCAATGACAACCTTAGAGCTATCTTTCCCCCAATAAGCCTCTACTTTATTGGCGCTCCATACCCCGATTGCGAAGATCGACGCCGTTGCCAGCAACGGCCCAAAAGTGGAGTCATAATTTCCGCCACTTCCACCAGTCCGGGTAAAATACCAGGCTATACAGCATACGATGGCGGCTACTGTGCCTCCGCCTTTTGGAGTATAACCTATTCCCAAACAAGTGGAAATGAGTCGATGGATTTTTTCCATCATCAGGCCGTTATTGCTTCTTCCGCATAAGTAAGGCCTTCTGCGTTTAACAGTTCTTCGCCCATCAGTTTACGAAGAGCATTCTGCAAATGATTTAATTGTTTAAATATGTCGTGCTCAGGACGGAATCCCGGGCTGGTCTGTGGAGATTTGAAGTAGAAAGAAAGCCACTCCTGTACGCCACTGAGGCCGGATCTTTTAGCCAGATCGCCAAACAAAGCGAGGTCCAGTACCAGGGGGGCGGCGAGAATGGAATCCCGGCAGAGGAAGTTGATCTTGATCTGCATGGAATAGCCCAGCCAGCCGAAAATATCGATATTATCCCAGCTTTCTTTATTATCGCCATGGGGGGGATAATAGTTGATACGGATCTTATGGTATAATTCGCTGTATAGTTCGGGGCTAAGGTCCGGGCGCAGGATATCTTCCAGTACGCTGAGCTTGGAAACTTCCTTGGTACGGAAATTATCGGGATCGTCCAGTACATATCCGTCCCTGTTGCCTAATATATTCGTGGAGAACCAGCCTTTGACACCCAGTGCGCGGGCCTGGAGGCCGGGGGCGAGGATGGTCTTCATCAGGGTCTGGCCTGTTTTGAAGTCTTTACCTGCGATCGGTGTGCCGGTCTGCCTGGCGAGCTCGACGATAGCGGGAATATCAACGGTGAGGTTAGGTGCTCCGTTCAGGAAGGGAATGCCCAGCTTAACGGCGGCATAGGCATAGATCATGCTGGGCGCGATGCGGGGGTCATTGTCCTTTAATCCTTTTTCGAAAGCGCTGAGGCTCTCATGTACTTCCGATGTCTCGATATATTTTTCGGTGGAGCCGCACCAAACGATTACCAGGCGGTCACAATCGCGTGATTCCTGGAAGCTGGTCATGTCATCCATCAGGGCTTTGGCCAGCTCGTATTTATTTGCTGCTTTTTTTATATGTGTACCATCCAGGTTTTTGGCATATTCCTTTTCAAAAACCGCCTTCATTGGTTTTATCGCTTCCAGCTCGGTGCGCAGGGCATGCAACATGCCTGGTTCCAGAACTTTGGCCCGGCTGGCGGCTTCATAAACATTGTCTTCGTAGACATCCCATCCGCCGAATACCATGTCCTGCAAGTTAGCCAGGGGAACGAAATCCTTTATTTTAGGATAGTTGTTGCCTGACTTCCTGTTGAGATGTATGTTACCCATCTGTGTGATCGATCCTATCGGTTGTGCTATTCCTTTCTTAATAGCTTCCACTCCTGCAATCAGGGTAGTCGCTACAGCGCCCAAACCGGGAATCAACACACCCAGTTTGCCAGTCGGTTCTTTTACTTCCATAGTTTAATATTTAAAGTTGAATAAATGCCAGGCAAAATTATCGAATTAATAATTTTTCGAACAAAATTGTTTTCTGGTCGAAAAAAGTATAATAACGGGGCGGAGCCCGAATTTTCTCATGTGAAGTGAATCAGAGGCAATTTAAGGCATAAATGATCGTTGCACTATACTCTGTCGGTGAATACAAGGGAGATTTCCGGTGAATTCCCTGAATTTAACATCCAGCTAGGAATAAAGTACGGTGAACAGGGCGGAATAGATGCTTTAAACCGGAGTTTGCAACCTATATATTGATCTTTTTATCCCTTGCGGTATTTTTCCATTCCCCGGAGAACCGGCCATTCTCAATGGTATATCCTCTTTCGTGGAGGGCTACCGTAGGGCAAATATGAATGGGTAGTCCATAGAACAGGTCCCCTACCTTATAAGAATGTCCGGGGCCGGCGTCTACGACCAGGTGTTCTTCGCTCTGCCCCAGGAATTGCAGCTCCGGGGCGTTGAGGAAGAAGACGCGCCGGGCTAGTTCATTCTCCGCCGCGATGGATTTATGCCCCAGATCCAGGCATAGTTTAGCTGGTTCCGGAAGGGAAACGACCCGGGTAATGACGAGGGCAGCCGGGGAAAAAGCCTGTTCCGGGCAAAGGTCGCTGTAGCCCTTATCCCAATATATAAAGGTACCGGGGCTGCATTCGATCCCTTTTCTTTTACAATGAATGGAGAAGCTGGGGGAGCCGCCGGCGATGATGATGGGGCCGGCGGGGGTGTCCGCCTGGGCGGTGGAGCCAGCGGCGGGGGTAGTGAAGCCTTCTTCGATCAGCGCCTCCCTGAGGTCCGCGACTTTTGCAAAGGCGGCGTCGCACTGCTGTTTACGCTGTTCAAAACCGGTATCCCGGATATGCCCGTCGTAGGCGTGAAGTCCGACGGGGAGGATACCCCGGGCCTTCGAGGCTTGCTTGTATAATTGCAGGGCCGCGGCTCCGGGCAGGATGCCTGTACGGTTCATCCCTACGTTCAGGTCGATGCAGACGGGGACCCGGAGGCCGGCCGCGGAAAATACGGTATCCATCTCCCGGGCTGCCGCCTCATTATCGATCAGGCAGGAAAACCGGGTGGCGGGGTATTGCCGGATCAGCGAAACGAAGCGGTTCAGTTTGGGGCCTATCGGCTGATAGGCCAGCAAGACATCTTCGGCCTTGCAAAGGGCCAGCATCTCGGCTTCGGCGATGGTGGCGCATTTGAATTTATGGATGCCGGCTTCCTGAAGCAGACGGACAGCGTCCGGCGACTTATGCGTTTTGATATGGGGGCGCAGGCCGGCTGTATTACCGCCGACCATTTCCACGGCCAGCCGGATATTTGCTTTGACCCGGTCGGGATAGATCACCAGGGCCGGAGAGTCCAGTTGATCGATGTTGTCAATAGTATACCACTCTTTTTTTTGCTGATCCATCCGATTAAGCAGTTTTGGTTTATGAGGCGCCCCATCTGTTATGAAGCTCCCGCCTGGTCAATATAATTCAAACAAGGCTTCTATTTCGACGGGGATATTGTTGGGCAGCGAGCCCACCCCTATTGCGCTTCTAACGCCGACGCCGAGTTCGTCTCCCCAGATAGCGGCGAACAGCTCGCTGCAGCCATTGATCACATAAGGATGCTTGTCAAATTCCGGTACGCATCCTACCATTCCGAGGATCTTGATGACCCGCCGTACTTTGCCGAGGCCGCCCAGCCGGGCTTTTATCGTGGCCAGGATCGCTAATCCTGCCTGTCTTGCGGCGTCTTTGGCCTGTTCGATATCGAGGTCCTGCCCTACCCTGCCGACGATCAGGCTTCCATCATCCTGTACGGGGCCATGACCTGAGACATATAAATATCTGCCGTCTATGAGGCTGGGTTTGTAAACCCCCATGGGGCTTGGGGCCGGAGGCAATACGAGCCCCCAGGTTTTTAGTTTTTCTTCGGCTCCGTTGGCTTCCATATGCTGGTAATAATTTTAACAGTGAGTCCCTGGTTGGGGAAAGGATTGCCGAAATTAACGAATAAATGTTTTTAATGTTCATTTGGATGGCAATTTGCTTAACGAGGATTTAACAGCCTCAAAGCAGCGTTCTTTTTGCGTCCCTCGTAATCTCTATGGACAACCCGCGATTTCTTTAATTACTATTTTGTACGCCTGATTTAATAATCCTAAAATTTCAAAAATGCGTAAGTTACAAGCGGTTATCATTGGCCTGCTGGCTATCTTTTGCCTGGGCCTTGGATCCTGCAGTAAAAAAGACATAGTGTCTTCTTCAGCGACCACTACGACGACTTCTTCCACTTCGTCCTATATAGCGGTGGAGGTGGATTCGACGAGCGGCGATTCCGTGTATATTTTACAACCCTGCGCCACTGGTTATTTCAGGGACTCGATCGCCGTATCCGCTTTACCGGCCACGATCACTTCTTATCTCGATACGGCTTATTCCGGCTTCAGCTATCTCAAGGAGTTCGAGATAAAGGACAGCGCGGGTACGGTGGGAGGGTATGTAGTGATTATCTCCTATAATAGTCAGCCGGTAGCATTGTTGTTTAATGCCAGCGGCGTCCTGGTACGGGTCCTGGAGCAACGGGAAGCCGGAGACCGGAATGGGAACGGGTGGCATGAAGGCGGGCGTTTCGGGCATCGCGACGGGCTGCATAAGGATACGGTAGCGCTGAGCGCCTTACCCACGGCTATTACCACTTATTTCACGGATAATTATCCGCAGGATACGTTGTTGAAAGCATTTAAGAATTATGACAGCAGTTACCTGGTGATCTCTAATGATAGCGGTCATGTATATGCGACGCTCTTTACATCGGGCGGAGTTTTTGTCAAAAGAATAATCATCAGGGCCCCTGAGGGACAGATCAGCGGAGTCGATCAAAGTGCGCTGCCCTCGGCTATCCTCACTTATCTGACGACGACCTATCCTGGGTATGTCTTTGAAGCAGCAGTGTCCCTGACGGTGAACAGTACGGTGGAGGGGTACGAGGTGGTGATCGATGCCAACAATACCAAATATGCCCTGATATTCGATGGTTCCGGGAATTTCGTTTCTTCCAGGACGATCTGGTAAGGGGCGCTTTTTTGATCGGACAGATATGTGATGACATCTGTCCGATTATTGCTATTTTGCAGCTATGCGTCTCTATATAAAAAACATGGTTTGTCAACGCTGCATTGCGGCCGTGAAGCAGGAGCTGGAAAAGCTGGAACTATCCCCTGTACAGATTGCGCTGGGAGAGGTGGACCTGGCGGAGCGGCCAACGGACGGGCAATTAGCCCGGTTAAAGAAGCAGCTGATAGGATTAGGATTCGAGCTGATCGACGACAAGAAAAGCAGGATTATCGAGCAAATCAAGACCTTATTGATAAAGCTGGTCCATCATGGCGGAGATCCCGTTTCCATGAACCTGTCCGATTACATATCCGGCAAATTGCATTATGACTATAGTTATCTGAGCAATCTCTTTTCCGAGGTGGAGTCGACTACGATCGAGAAATATTTCATTCTGCAAAAGATCGAAAAGGCGAAGGAGCTGCTGGTGTATGACGAGCTGTCTCTTTCGGAGATCGCCGACCAGCTGGGTTATAGCAGCGTAGCTTATTTATCCGCCCAGTTTAAAAAGATCACCGGTTTCACTCCTACTTATTATAAGTCTCTCAAGGAGCATAAGCGGAAGAATATCGGGGAACTGTAAAATCTTATAATTTTGGGCTGTGATAATTAAACTGTAATTTCATATCGGAAATGAAAAAGCTGGCATCCATCTTATTGATCATCCTGTATGCGACCACTTCGAGCGGAGCGAGTTTCCATTTTCATTTCTGCATGGGCAAATTCCAGGGAATCGGGTTTGCCGCCCCTGCCAAACAAACCTGCGACAAGTGTGGGATGAACAAAAAGGGCAATGGGAATGGCTGTTGCTCTGATGTGGTAAAGACTTTTAAGGCTCCTACCGATCAGTCTTCTTCCGGCGTAAGCTTTGATTTTACCCAATACGCGCATACGCTTCCGATCATGGGGACCTATTCTCCGCGTATTGCTTTATTTCATAAAGAGCCTTCGATTCTTTATACAACCGGACCGCCGAAGTCCCCTCTCCTACCTTTATTTATCCGCGATCGTAATTTCAGGATCTGATTTTTTGCCTGTCGTCACTATGCCTGTGACCGTGTCTGCCTATGGGCGGTTCTCCCTCTATTTTAATTTTTAATAGCTTAACATAAAACAATCGAAAATGAAACCTTTATTAGTAATGCTGATTGCCGGTTTATTTGCCGGTTCTGCCAATGCGAACGCTCTTTTTGTTAAGAGAAATGGATTTATGGATGGCGTTGCAGATAGCGCCAAACAGTCGGCTCTGGCGCCGCTGTTGGGATCTTATTATGAGCTGAAGAATGCCCTGGTGAACAGCGATGCCAATGCGGCTGCGTCCAAAGCGGCCGATTTACTGAAGGCGGTTAGCGTGGTCGACATGAAAACATTGTCGGCGAGTGAGCATAAGGCTTTTATGTCTTTGCAGGAGAAGCTGAGCTTTGATGCGCGGCATATTTCAGAGGTAAAGAATATCAGCCATCAGCGGGAGCATTTTGCCAGCCTGTCCCTGAATATGATTGCCCTGGCCAAAGCGGCCAAACTGTCGGGTCAGGCGGTGTACGAGGACTACTGTCCCATGAAAAAAACCTACTGGTTAAGTAGTGAAGAAGCTATCAAAAACCCTTATTTCGGGAATGAGATGCTCACTTGCGGACAGGTAAAGGAGACTTTGCATTAAAATGTTGCCGATGCGAAAGACAGTCGTTGTACTACGAAAGATAGCTGTGATGAGGACAAAACTATTTTTTGTCCTCATCACAGCCTATTCGGCGGCCTCCGCGCAGCATCCGCATTCCATGCCGGGCATGGGCGGGGGTGACAGGCCCCGGCAGCCCCAGGGCGGTGAACCTCGGGGGGCCGGGAGCGGATCCGGCAATCAGGAAATGCAGACCCGTGTAGCCGAGACCCGGACGGAACGCTCCGGGAAACCGAAGACGGTCATTTACCAGCTCGATGTCGCGGATACGCTGGTGAACTACACCGGCAGGAAAAGGCATGCCATTGCGATCAACGGTTCCATCCCCGCGCCTGCTTTATATTTTACGGAGGGTGATACGGCGGAGGTCTATGTGCATAATTCCCTCAAAGTGGCAACGATCATCCATTGGCATGGTTTGATCTTACCGAATCAGTATGATGGGGTGCCTTATTTAACGACGGCGCCTATCCGTCCCGGGGAAACGCACCTGTTTAAATTCCCCCTCGTGCAGAGCGGTACATACTGGTATCATTCCCATGCGCAGTGGCAACAGCAAAGCGGGATGTACGGGGCATTTGTCATTCACAAACGTGGAGAGGTGGGGCCGGAGGCGGCAGGGGGAAAAAGCGATGCGATGGCGGCGTCGGAAACCACGGCTACGCCGTTGAAAGAATATACGGTGCTGTTAAGCGACTGGACGGATGAAAATCCTTATGAGGTGGACAGGAGTTTGCATAATGCTACGGACTGGTATGCCATCAGAAAAAGGAGCACGCAAGACTATGGGCAAGCCGTCAAAGAGGGGCATTTTAAAACCAAGCTCACCAGCGAATGGAAACGCATGCTGGCCATGGATGTCAGCGATGTGGCCTATGACCGCTTCACGATCAATGGAAAGCCGGAGGATACGCTTGCGGAGGCGGGAAGTGCGACGAAGATGGAGACTCCGGAATTGGGAGACGCGGTGAAACCGCTGAAGGCGGGTGATAAAATAAAACTGCATATCGTCAATGGGTCTTCCTCTACTTATTTCTGGCTGCAGTATGCGGGGGGGAAGCTTACCGTGGTGGCAAACGATGGTATGGACACCGACCCGGTCGAAGTGGACCGGATGATCATTGCAGTAGCGGAGACCTATGATGCGGAGGTGACCATACCGGAAAACGGGAGCTATGAATTGAGAGCCACTTCGGAGGACAGGACCGGGTCGGCCTCGTTATGGCTGGCGGCAGGCGGAAAGATGATGACGGAAGGAGTTGCCGGAGTAGGCGGCAGGATGAAAAAGAAAGCCCCGGTATTGCCCAGGCTGAACTATTTCGCCGGAATGGAAATGATGAACGGGATGATGAAGATGAATGGAGATATGGATGGAATGGGTATGCAAATGGCGAATCAGGTCATGGATATGAATAAGGTGATGTACCCGGAAGCGGGAGGAAATGACGGTATGCCGGATAAGAAAGATTCCGGAAAATCGGGAGAAATGGCAGGAATGGATATGTCCGGAGCCGGGCAGGCGGGCGGCGGAACGGGCATCACGCTCAATTATTCGATGCTGCGCTCGCCGGTGAAAACCAGTTTGCCGGAAGGGCCGGTCAAGGTCTTACGGTTTGACTTAACGGGGAATATGAACCGCTATGTGTGGAGCATCAATAACAAAACCGTATCGGAGACCGATAAGATCCTCATCCGGAAGGGCGAGAATATCCGCATTATTTTATACAACGGGACGATGATGCGGCATCCTATGCACCTGCACGGTCATTTCTTCCGGGTATTAAACGGGCAAGGCGATTATTCGCCGTTAAAAAACACCCTGGATATTCTGCCGATGGAAACGGATACGCTGGAGTTCGCTCCCACGGAAAGCGGGGATTGGTTCTTCCACTGCCATATTCTCTACCATATGATGAGTGGCATGGGCAGGATCTTTAGCTATGCGGATTCCCCGCCGAACCCTGAAGTGCCGGATCCGAAAATGGCTTTGAAGATGGTGTATATGGATGACCGGATGATCCATCCTGCGGCCAAAGTGGGGCTGGAAAGCAATGGCAGTGACGGGGAGATCACGTTATCCAATACGCGGTACCGCTTTCAAACAGAATGGCGGGTAGGATTGAATGCCCAAAGCGGTTATGAAAGCGAAAGTCATTTCGGAAGATACCTGGGCAGGATGCAATACTGGTTCCCTTATGTAGGATGGGATTTCCGGTATCGCCGGAGCAGCGGAGGGGAGAAAAACCTATTTGGGCAGGGAGATAGTAAGGACGACCGGAAAGTATTTTGCGCCGGGGTGGAATATATGCTGCCTATGCTGGTGATTGCGGACGTCCGAGTGGACATGAAAGGCAAGGTCCGGTTGCAGTTGGTCCGGGAAGATCTTCCCGTCACCAGCCGGCTGCGTTTCAACTTTATGATGAATACCGACAAGGAGTATATGGCGGGGTTCCGGTATATACTCACCAAGTATTTTTCGCTATCGACCCATTATGACAGCGATATGAAGTTTGGGGCTGGGGTTACGGTTAATTATTAGGGAGGCTATGTATTTTTCAAAGTGCTAGGCCAAAATAAATGATCCTTGTCTAAAAAAATCAAGTAGAAAATATCATCTTCTATATAGCCGACAACCACTTCCTTACTATTGTTTGTAATATGCATGACAGCCCATGTCACATTAACTATATGCTTAGGGGCTATAAATCCCGAATTCGGCGGAAAATCAACTTTAGTATATTGCTTTATATACTTGTTTTGAAGTGCTTCCTGTACAGAATATTGTCCAACGAATTTCATCCTGGTATATAAAGGAGCTAGTAGTCCGGACTGGTCCCATTCTTCAAAAGTCTGCCCTTGGTTTGAGATATGCATGGAGAAGCTAAAGCTAATTTTTCGTCGCTTCTTTTCCTGAATTTCCCTTTTACCTTGCTCCCTTATATAAGCAGGATCTCTTCTTACGTCTCCTTTAGGCTTGCTCATAAAGCAACTCTGTTATTTTATCAGTAATGTCTAAAGTATCCGCAGCGCCAAATTCATTTTGCAAATATTTTTTATCGTAAGCCGAAGAGTTCCGTACAGCCTTAGCGCTAAAATCAGATAAAGAATAAAGTTTAGATACTCCAAACTGATCCTTTTCTACAAACCAAATCTGATCTCTTCTAAAGATGCTATTGTCCATCAAACCTGGGTCAAGAGCAGAGAAAATTATTTGCGCATTATTTAGGTTAAAGCGGTGGAAAAATTCGATTAACTTCCTCGTAAGATTTGGATGCAATTTGGAATCAAATTCATCGAAAAATAGAATCCTTCCTCGCCTTAAGGTATCATAGATTGGACCCAAAATATGAATCAGCTTCTTAGTCCCGTCTGACTCCATCATTTTATCAAAGGGAACCGCCTCAAGAAACAAATTATTTTTATCATACTTTCTATGATATGTAATTATTTCGTCGTCCTTTTCACCTGCTTCTATATTCGAAATTTCTAAATATTTGAGCACTGAAGCAGCCCAATTTTTAAAGTTATTATCTTCACCTAAAAGCTTAGCGGTATATTTTTGATAGTATTGTTCATGAAGGCCACTAATCACATTTATTTTCGCAAAAAACCCTAGTATTTGTTTAGAGATAACTTGATTATTCTGTGACAAATGGCTTAAAAATAATACATTTGAATTGACCTCTGTTTTATATTTTTCGCCTTCAATAAATGATTCCTGATTAATTTCAAACTCTTGCTCCTCTCTGGTGAATAAAGGAACCTCTCTTTCAATTTTACGGAATAACCACTCTTTTTTTATTTCAAATCCGTTTATTTCAAATCCATACCTATATAGAATTGATTCCAAAATAAATGAAACTTCAAACATCACATTATCTTTTTCAGAGCTTGAGTTGAGCTTAAACTGAAAATTCTGATCCAGTTTTTCTTCTTCCTTCAGCAATGAATTTCTAAAAGAGCTAAAAATAATCCAGTTCATACCCGATATTGCCTTTATCAGGTTGCTTTTCCCTGCTGCATTTGAGCCATATATAGCTGCAGTCTTTAAAAGATCAAAATCTCTATTGGTTTTAATAACATTAGTATTCAAATGATCTTTAAACGACTTAACTGAGGTCATTAAAAGATGGGTTTCATCTTTAAATGAGCAAAAGTTTCTGAATTTAAATTCTATTATCATAATAGGTTCCCTTTACCAGACACAAAGGTACGGAGTTATTTAAATTTTATGCGAAAAACATACACAAAACAGATATAACGTCCTTTATTAGGGTTACTAAACAGTCTATTGTTGATGAATTTGGCGAGACGGCTTATTTTTTAACCGGAACTTCGAGATTAAGGGTGACAATACTGCCCACTGAGCCGCCGGGTTTGCCCAGGTTAAAGTCTTCCCTTTTAAGGGTGAACTGTCCTTTAAAGAGGCCGGTATCTCCATTGGAGGTAAAGGTAAAAGAGATGGCTGCCGGTTTGGTAGTGCCTTTTAGGGTCAATTCGCCCAGGGCCTTGTATCCGTTATCGGTCTTTTCGATTTTGGTAGCGTGAAAGGTGATCTCCGGGTATTTGTCCGTATTGAACCATTCTTCTTCATTCCGGAGGTGCCGGTTGCGCAAACCGATCCCGGTGTTGACCGTTTTGGGGTCGATGCTGGCCGAAATGGAGCTGCCGGATAGATCCTTTTGATCGAACCGGATCTCCGACTTTAGCCCGGAGAAACTTCCGTTCACCGTTCCGAAAGGGCCTTTGACGCTGAAGGCTATTTTAGCGGTGGCGGGGTCGCTTTGCCAATTGCCTGCCAATGCCAGTCCGGCCATGAAGATTACCGTTGCTCCCATTAATTTGAATGTCATATCCTTTGATTTTTAGTCCCGCGTTAAGTGTTTGGTCCAGCATTGGAGGTTTGGTCCAGCATTGGAGGTTTAGCCCGCAGAAATAGCAGGATAAAAAATAAACGAAAAAAAAAGCAAAAGGGTTTGCGGCCATGCGCAATATATTTTGCCCATTAGTTGCATGCGTTCCTGTTTATTTGGCCCGTGCCGGGCGGCTTAAAGCTAACCGGCACGGGCGGGAACGCCTGGTGAGTGGATATACCCTCTCCTTGAGGCTGTGCAACCAGCCCACTATTACCGGGCGAAGCCCGGTAGTGAACATCATTCGATGATGACCTTTTTCATAGCTCATTCGATGATGACCGTTATGCCATATCGGGATGCCTTATAGGATATCTTTTCGCGGAGGCCATAATAAGTCCAGTTCCTCAATAAAAATTCGTTTTCCTTTGCCTGGGCCTCCTTTTCTAATTGCGACCGGAGGACCAGGATACCGGCCCCTTGTTGCCGGCAGAAGGCTATCAACATGGCCGAATACTGGTGAAGCCGGGTAGTGACGTAATTTTTTTCTGCCAGATGGAACCGGTCCAATGCCTGCATCTTCTTTTTCCTTCCTCTCCCACCCTGGTTGAAGCGCATCGACAATTGGGTACGATGCATGCTTTGCTGTATGGCCAATCTCCTGTAGAGGTATTCTTCCCGGTTCCCGATCTGTATTGTCTTTTCGCCATTGCTGGCCACGATGGGCGTATCTGCCGACAGATACGCCTCTACCCTGACCTCTTCGGACAAAACGCCCGGCTCCTTTTCGAAGCTGAATACGGCCAGTAAAAAAATCTTGTTCTTTTTGATCTCGATGGAGCTATTGCAAAGCTTGTACTCTGCCCGCAGGGCCCGTTCAAAGATCAGCCGGTTACCCGATGCGTCCCGGCCGAAATTGGTCCGGAAGGGTAATCCGTATAAGGAAAACAGGTACTCTTCTTTCCCGGTCGGCTCGATATGGATGATATCCGAGCTGGCGATGGGAATCGGAAGGTGCTGCTTATAGGTCCTCAGCGATTTCGTGCCCTCCCGGTATTCCGCTTTTTCTTTATCGAAGACGGAAATTACCCGGCTATTCAAAGAGCTGATGATGGCCATGGGGATCTGCCCTTTAAACTTGCCGGATAGCAACCGGTAGGTGGTGCTCATCCGGGAAGTCGTCAGGATCCCTTCTTTATCTTTTTTCACATCCGCCAGTCTGACCCTTGCCTCATCGGTCAGGTAGAAAAGATCTTTCAGGTTTTCCTGAACGTAGTGATGGGTGGCAATCCAGTTAGCTGCTTTGGAGACAATCTCCTGCCATTTGCAGAGTTTCCCATAATATTCAATCCATTCCTCCTTGCTTTCCGCCTGCAGCAGGAGTTGGATCCTACGGGTGATGATTACAGGATGATTGCCGGGAGCCATAGGATTTACTTGTCTTTATGAAAATTCCGGTAGGCCCACCCAAAAATGAGCGGGAATACCAGCAGTGAAAAGATCATGGCGCATAGTATTCCTCCGATCACCACTCTCGCCAGCGGCCTGGAGCTTTCGGAGCCGATCCCATGGGACATGGCAGCCGGGAAGAGGCCGATAGCGGCCATGAGGGCCGTCATCATCACGGGCCTGATCCGGGAATTTACGCCCAGCTTGATGGCGGTATATAAGCTGCTATGAGTCTCGTCCCTGATGCTTTCCAGGTTGTGCTTGAACACAGTGATCAGCAATACCCCATCCTGTATACAGATACCGAATAAGGCGATGAAGCCGATACCGGCGGAGATGCTGAAGTTGGTACCCGTCAGGTGCAGAGCCGCGACCCCGCCTACGATGGCAAAGGGTACGTTGAGGAATACCAGGCCGGCATCTTTCAGGTTGCCAAACATGATGAATAACAGCAGGAAGATGAGGAGCAGGCTGATCGGCACTACTTGTTGCAGTCGTTTGGTGGCTCGTTGCTCATTTTCGAAGTCACCCTGCCATACCATGGTATAGCCCTTTTTTAAAGTGATGGCCTTATCTACTTTATCCTGCGCTTCGGCGATGGTGCTGCCCATATCGCGGCCACGGACGGAGAATTTCAGGGCGGAATAACGTTCGTTATCATCCCGGAAGATGAGGCAGGGACCGGTCTTCATGGTAATTTTAGCTATTTCCTTTACGGGCACTTTGGAACCGCCCTGGGTGGGCACCATGAGGTTGCCGATATCATCGAGGGAGGTGCGGTACTGCTCGGGGAAGCGGACGCGGATATCGAACATTTTGATCCCTTCGTACAGGGTGGAAGCGGCCTTGCCTCCGATGGCCATCTGGATAACGGCATTGGCATCGGCGGTAGCTACGCCATACAAGGCCATCTTTTGCTGGTCCAGGTCGATGTCCAGTTCCGGCTGTCCGACATTCTTAATGACGCCCAGGTCTTCGATGCCTCTTACTGTCTTCAGGATATCGTATATTTTCGTTGCCTGTCCTTCCATATAATCCAGGGAGTCCCCGAATACCTTCACGCAGATGGATCCTTTTACGCCGGAGACGGCTTCTTCGATATTATCCATGATGGGTTGGGAGAAGTTGAGCTCAACCCCGGGGAGGACACTCAGTTTTTTGCTCATGGTATCGATCAGCTCTTCTTTGGTCATCTTTGGATCCCAATCATCCCGCGGGTACAGGAGTACGTCGAATTCGTTGTTGTAAAAGCCGGTGACATCCGTTCCGTCGTCGGGCCGGCCGGTCTGGGAAGCCACCACCCGCACCTGGGGAAATTCCATGAGCATGCTGCGGACCTGCCGGCCCGTCTCCACGGATTTTTCCAGGGATACGCTGTAGGGTAATTGTGCCCGCAGCCAGATCGCCCCCTCGTCCAGTTCCGGCAGGAATTCCGTGCCCAGCAGGGTAAAGGCGTAGAAGCCGATACCGATGATCAGGAAGGAAACACCGATCGTGGTCTTTTTATGTTTCCAGTGGAACATGAAGCCCTTGACCATCATGCCGGTAAGGAAGTGAGTGAAGGGGTTATGTTTCTCATGTACATTTTTGCGGAGCAGGATATTGATCAATACGGGCACCAGGGTGAGGGTGGTGATCAGGGCTCCTAATAAGGCAAAACCGAGGGTAAAGGCCAGGGGGGAGAACATCTTCCCTTCTACTTTCTGAAAGGCGAAAATGGGCAGCAGGCCGGTGATGATGATCAACTTGGCGAAGAAGATTGCCTTGCCAAGCTGGGCCCCGTGCTTTTTGATCAATCCCATTTTGGCCCGCTTGTTAAAGCGTTCCATGCCCAGTTCCATGGCCTGGTGGTCTAATATTACAAAGAGCCCTTCCACCATCACGACCGCGCCATCGATGATGATCCCGAAGTCAACGGCGCCAAGGGACAGGAGGTTGGCGCTCATGCCCATTAAATGAAGGCAGATGAAGGAGAACAGCAGGGACAGGGGGATGATGATGGAGACAATGAGGGTCGTACGCCAGTTGAACATGAATAAGGAGACCAGCAAGGTCACCAGCAGGATGCCTTCCACGAGGTTGTGCAATACGGTATGGGTGGCATAATGGATAAGATCTTCCCGGTCATAATAGGGAACGATCTTCGTATCCTGGGGAAGAACGATCGAGTTCAGTTTTTCGATCTTTTTTTTCACGGCCTGCACTACTTTGCTAGGGTTCTCGCCTTTGCGCATGATGATGATGGCTTCTACCACATCATCCTGGTCTACGATTTTTCTATGTCCGGAAGGATCGAGGATCGGATGGCCGGAGGAATCGACAACAGGGTCTGCCCTTCCCACATGTCCCAGGCGGGGGACATTGGATATTTCTACATCCGCCACATCTTTGACGAGGACCGGGATATCGTTGTTATCGATGACGATGATATTCTTTATTTCATTGATATCATTCAACAGCCCGATGCCACGGACTACATAGGCCTGATTGTTCCTGACGATGAAGTCTCCGCCGATATTGATATTGCTCTTTTGAATAGCGGAATAAACGTCCAGGGGGGTGATGCCGAAATTCGTCAGTTTACCGGGGTCTACTTTGATCTCGTAGGTCTTTACCCGGCCTCCGAAGCTGACGATATCCGCTACACCCGGAACGGAGCGGAGCTGGCGGTCGATGACCCAGTCCTGCATGGTCTTCAGCTCCCGGTCATCTCTGATATCGCTCTTCAGCGTATAGCGAAAGATCTCTCCGGTAGGGCCGGTAGGTGGCTGTACCTGGGGCTGGATACTTTCCGGCAGGGTCACATTGGACAATAAGGAGTTCACCTGCATCCGCGCGTCTTTGTCCACTACACCGTCCTCGAAGATCAGCTTCACATAAGAGAGGCCGAAAATACTACTGGAGCGCAGGCTTATTTTTTGCTGCACGGGGTTCATGGCGATCTCTATGGGGATCGTGACAAATTTCTCTATTTCTTCGGCGCTTCGGCCGGGCCATTGGGTAATGATACTGATCTCGGTATTGGTGACATCCGGGAAGGCCTCGATGGGCATGTTCTTAAAGGTAATGATCCCCGATATCAGCAACAGGAGGGTGCAAAAGAATATGAAATATTTATTCTTCAGAGAAAAGGAAATAATGTTTTTCAGTAGCTTATTCATCTCCGGGCGGTTTAAATTTGAAAAAGGGCGTCAATCGTTCTAGCTATTCAATGCATCGTAGATCAGGATTGCCTGGGACGAAATGACCTTATCTCCATTATTCACACCGGCAGCAATAAAAGTCTTATCGCCCACCGTATTGATCACCTGTACGGGAGTGATCTTCACATCCGACTTACTATTGAATACCAGGACATAGTATTGGCTATGATCGAAGATCACCGCGTGCGATGGAACGCTGAGGCATTGTCTGTTCTCTTTGTTATTGACCGTTATGCTGGCATACATTTCCGGTTTCAACACATAATCAGGGTTGGGCAGTACTACGCGCAGCTTCATTACTTTACTGGCAGGGTCCAGGACGTTCATCACTTTATCGATCCGGCCTTTGAAGACTTTTCCCGGATAAGCGAGGGTGGAGACATCTACGTTATCCCCCAGGTGGATGAGCGAGATATTGGATTCATATACATTAGCCTGTACCCAGACATTCTTCAGATCGGAGATGGTGAACAGGCTGGTGCTGTTATCCCCGCGTATCGTCAGGTTATTGGTGACGGCCTTCTGGACGATGAATCCGCTGATGGGGGCGCGTATTATGAATTCGCCCTGTATGCTGCCGCCGTTGATCTTCAGGACTTTGTTTATCCGGCCCAGTTCGGATCGGGCCTGCTGTACGGCCACTTCGGCGCTGAGCGAGTCCGTCATGGAGGCGAGACCGCTCTTATACATATCTTTTGTTTTATCCAGGGTTTTTTCCGCCACGCGCAGGTTGCTTTCGGCGTTTACCAGGTCATTGCTATAGCCGGCCATTTCGGAGCTTTTGACGATGGCCAGGACCTGTCCGGCTGTTACATAATCTCCCAGCATCACTTTTATATCCTGTACGTTACCGCTGACCATGGAGTACACCGGGATCACTTTGTCCTCGTTGGACCCTACCTTACCGGTAAGGGTGATCGCATTCACTAATTGGGAAGTGACAACCGTGTCGATCTTCAGGGTATGTAGGATGGTATCGGGGATCACATATTTTTCTTTGGCGGCGACGGGTTTATTTTCTTGTGGGTCACAAGCCTGGAGGAAAACAGCGGCGGCCATTAAAAATACGGTAAGCGTGCGGCGGCCTGTTTTAAAAGAATTTTGCATATAGAAACGGTTAAATGTCGGTTAGGGAGGGGGTTAGTTAAAAAAGTTGGTGCCTGTATAATAGTTGATGTCTTCAAAAGCGCTGACTCTGTTGAATTGTATCGTATTAAGCTGTAGCGTATTCTGTTTATAAGAGTCGTAGAAATCCAGGAAATCCAGGATGCTGATATTCCTCTTCTGATAGTTGATCAGCACCTCATGCAGCATGTGCTCGAAATCAGCATAGAATTTAGGATCGATCGTCTGGTATAGCTTCTGCTGGGCAAACGCTTTCTGCAGGGAGGTAACCACATTCTCCTCCACTGTAGCCTGGGTGCTTCTTTGCGCCGCTACCGAACTGGCGATCTGGGCCTTCGCATTTTTGATATTTCCCTGGTTGCGGTTAAAGAAAGGCAGGTCGATGGAAGCGCCGATCCCATAATAATTATACAGGAAGCTGCCCGCCTCGTCATACCCCAGCGATAAGCTAAGGTCCGGCACGGCCAGGGCCTTCTGGTAATTGTAGTTGAGCTGACTGATATTCGTATTCGCCCGGGCGATCTGCAGGTCCGTCCGGTTGCGGTAGGCCGAATCCATCAGCGTAGGCAGCGGGTATTGGGTAGGATCCAGCTTGCCCAGCGCGGCGGAGTCGGTGGCCGGGTCGATATACATACTTGGCTTTACCTGTAGCACCAGCCGCAGCTCGCTCTCCACATCGTTGATCTGGTTGAGCAGGTCGTTGTATTCGCTTTGGAAGCTGTAGAGCTGGGCCTTGATCCGGATCACTTCTTTTTCGGCGATATAGCCTTTGCCTTCTTGTTGGGCGAAGGCATTTACGATCTGTTGCAGTGCCTTGATCTCCTCGTCGTAGACACGGGCCGATTGCTGCAAATAGTAAATCTGGAAGAAATCCGTTCGCAAGGTATATTTCAGGGTGCGCAGCAGGTCGAAGAACTGGTATTCCGTCAATTTTACATTGGCCTGTGCCAGCTGCACCTGCTTGTTCCGTTTGCCCGCCAGTAAGATCAGCTGGGACAGGCCGACGGTCGTCTCATCGTTGGCCCCCGTAGGAAAGAACTTATTCAGCGTACCGGAATACAGGGTATGGCCGATGCTGAAGTTGGGGTTTGGCCAGAGCCGGGCCTGAATGATCAATGCCTTTTGTGCATCTATATTGTACTTCTGGGCAAGGAGTAGGAGATTGCTGTCCAGGAATAACTTCTCGGCATGCTGAAGGTCCAGCCGGATGGTGTCCTTCCTGAAATTCTGACCAATGCCGGTATAAACGCATAGTAGTAAAATGAGAACGAGTCCAAGTCTGAATGGGAGAGCCATATATAATATTTAGTTGATCATCGGCAAGCAAAAGAGAGGATCAGGCGAGCCTTCAGTAGAGGCGGGACAAAATTAGACAGGAAGTATTAGGCTGGTATTAACCAGACATTAGAGCGGGATTAAGGCAGGATTAGAAAATTCTAACCCACCTCGCTTATCATTCATTTTGAATGATTTATACCATGTATAAAAAGAAAAATGCAGGTAGCCTTTAACGGGATATTAACTAAGGGGCACTCATTTTTTCAAAGAGGCAGCGTAGATTTTCATTTTGAAAAAAAGAGGAGGAATTCCGTGCCCTTACCCAATTCGGAAGTCACGGAAACGCGGACATTGTGCAGGCGGAAGATCCTGTCGGCGAGAGAAAGGCCTACGCCATAACCGGCATAGCCGAAGGTGTTGGATCCCCGGTAGAAGGGCTGGAAGATTTTCTCCATATCATCTTTACCGATACCGATGCCTGTATCCCGTATACTTATGACGGGCATATTATTCTGCAAATACAATTTGCAGACAACGATGCGGTTATCCGAGAATTTGATGGCATTTTTCAGGATATTGCCTACGGCTATAAACAACAGGTAGTTATTCCCCTGGATGGTATATCGTCTGGGATCTTCCGGCAGGTTATAGCGTACGTCCACGGTACATTCGGGTATCCGGTTGGTCCATTCGTCTTTTACCTGCCAGAGGAGCTCGTCGAGCCGGAGGTCCTGAAATTCCGTGATATCGCTATTCGCCTGGGCCAGGTCGAAGAGGTTATTGAGAAGGTCATTTAGTTTACCGGACTCGGTCAGCACTCCTTCCAGGGTATTTTTATATTCATCTTTTCGCCTGTCCTGGGAAAGGGTTACTTCCACGTCGCCGATGATGGAGGTGATGGGGGTCCTTAGTTCGTGGGAGGCCTGGGCTACGAAGGATCGCTGCGCCTCGAAGGATTGTTCCAGGTGTTCCAGGAGGTTGTTAAAGGTCACCGCGAGCTCATTGATCTCGTCTTTCCCCTTCTTGGTCTGCAGGCGTTTATCGAGGCTGGTAGAACGGATGAACTTAACCTCGTTGATAACCTTGATGATGGGGGACAGTGCGATCCGGGCAAATAGCCGGCCCGCGAAGAAGAGGATAAAGATCGAAATAAAGAAAACGGTGAAGATCATCCAAAAAAGCTGCTGCATCTGCTTTAGTCCATAGGTATCGACAGCCGACACCAGGACGGTAAAGTTGCCGGAATTATCGACATAGTAAATGCCGGCCGCCTCTCTTTTTCCTTCTGAATAATAAAGGGATTTCTGTCGTCTGACTTGTTCGATGATGGATCTGGGCCATTGATAGGAGCTGTCTTTAATAAAGACGGATTGGTTGCTGTCGTTGTAGATCCCTACGATTTCCTCCGGCAGGGATTGCGGGAATTTCTTTCTGACATCCCGGAATTTTTCTTCGGATAGGTTATCCTGCGCCAGGAAAAGTTCGGCATTGGTAACGGCTCTTTCCAGGAGTCGCTGCTGAAAGTCATTTATACGATGCTGAGAAGACAGGATGTAGATGCCTGCCAGTACTGCCAGCAGCAGGATGGCGGAAATCATGGTGAACTGTAAGGATAGTCTGTCCCTTATCTTCATGTAAATTTTTATTGGTCACTCCGACTTCAGTACGCATTTTTTACTGGTTCATTCGGCTTTCAGCACGTATCCCATACCGATGACCGTATGAATGAGCGCCGGGCTGAATCCCTTGTCAATTTTGGTGCGGAGATAATTTATGTAAACGTCTATCAGGTTGGTGCCCCGGTCGTAATTAATGCCCCAAACCGTTTCTGCGATATAGGTCCTGGACAGTACCCTGCCCTTGTTGACGATGAGCAATTCCAAAAGAGTAAACTCCTTGGTCGTCAGGGTGATGTCCTTACCGGCCCTGCGGGCCGTTCTCTTGTAGCTGTCTACCTCCAGGTCGGCAATCTTATAGATCGCGCCGGGGGAGATCAGCTTTCGTCTTCTTCCAAGGGCTTTGATCCGCGCCAGCAATTCGTCGAAATGAAAGGGTTTAACCAGGTAGTCATCCGCGCCGGATTCCAATCCAGCTACTTTATCTTTCGTTGCACCTAAGGCTGTTAGTATAAGTATCGGCAGGTCTGTTTTGTATTTCCGGATACGCAGGCAAAGCTCTAACCCGCTGATCCCCGGGAGGATCAGGTCGAGAATGACGAGGTCATATTCATTCTCCAGGGCCATTTTTTCGCCAAAGAGTCCGTCATAGGCCACGTCAACATTATAAAGCTGTTCCTTCAGCCCTTTTTTTATAAAGTCAGCAACTTTTGGTTCGTCTTCGACCAGCAGTATGTTCATACCCTCTTTGGTGCTTTGGGGCAAAGATAGATTTTAAACTTCTTCGGCCGGGAACATTAAATGTTTCTAATGTGTTAATGGAAGAACCTTTCCTTAGGGGCTGCAAACATTGGTATCTTTGCCATAGGAAAATAGTTTTCAAATGAGCAGGTATAAAATAAGTTACTTATTTTTTGCAGCGTTCATTTATTTTCTTCTTGCCTGCGAAAAAAATAACGATACAGGAGATGGCAGCATTTTGGTGACCGTTAAAAGCCAGGGTTCTGTTGTCGCAGGCGCTGCCGTTTACCTAAAGCGCGGCACCCTCAGCAATCCGCATATCCCCCTCGATCAATACGATAAAGTACTTCCAACAGACGGGGCAGGACAAATATACTTTGATCATTTACCATCGGCGGATTATTATATTTATGTAAAAGGTTATTCGCCCCAAAAATCAGGTATGGTGCAGGGAGAAGCATCCGTGGTTATCGGACCGGGTTTTGATAAGAATTATTATGAAATAACTGTGGATGCGGAGTGAGCCAGAATAGGGGCTTAAATGCTTTCTTTCCGGGAAAATGAAATCGTCCTTGGTTTTGGCATAAATATTGGTTTACTGTCCATAAAGCATTAAAAATAGATCAACTATGAGAACTTCTCGTATTCTTTCATTCCTTTTCTTTTCCGGTATTTTTCTCGCAAAAAATACGAATGGCCAGGTGCATGTCAGTGTGAATGTCAATATTGGTTCACAGCCTCAATGGGGGCCGGTAGGATATGACCATGTCGATTATTACTATATGCCTGACATCGATGTCTATTACTATGTTCCCAGGCAGCAATTCATTTACCAGGATGGCGGGCGCTGGATATTTGCGACCTCTTTACCTGAACGGTGCAGGTCCTATGATATGTACCGGGGATATAAAGTGGTTATTAATGAGCCCGCCCCATATCGTCATTGCGAAATTTACAGGGAAAGATATGGAAGATACAAAGATAATGATGGGCAACAAGTAGTCATCCGCGATCACCCCCATGTAGAAGGACGTGAAGACGCCTATGATCATCCGGGACGTAATGGAAGGGGGCACGCGTATGGCCACCATAAACACGACGGGGACGATCAATAACGATATAGCTGTTTTTACTGAAAGCTTTTGATGGCCTCCCCTATGTCAAAAACAGGAATGTTGTCCTTGAATATTGTCTGAAGAAGGGAACTTCCGGCGGCGCTCCTGTATCCTCCGGCGCAATGAACGGCCACCGGCTTGTTCATCGGAATTTCGTCCAATCTTTCCCGCAACTCTCCCAGGGGAATCCCGAGGCTATCCTCAAAAATGGGATGCACCTTTCTCTCGGAAACGTTGCGGACGTCGACAATGGTATACTCCCGGGGGTTAAAATGTTCCAGGTCGGGGGGCGCGGATGTTTCGAGCGGCGGGATCGACGTTACTGACGGATGTGCCTGGGGCAGCGGAGTTGTCAGTAAGCCGGGCGCCAGGATAAAGGCCCGGGTTATCTGGGGCTCATATCCGATGGCAGCAGTCCGCTCCATCATTTCCTGTAACTGGCTGCTGCTTTCCGCTACCAGACAGAATTGTTCATGAGGGGCTATGATACTTCCGAGCCAGGTCTCAAACCTGCCATGCTGCATAATATTGACACTGTTCTGTAGATGACCGGCAGCAAATTTTGCCTGGTCGCGGGTGTCGACGATCCATAATTTCGAATCAACAGGAATACTGTCCGCATTCGTTCCGGCATCCCAGGTGGTAATGGGAATTTTCCTAAGACTGTCCTGCAAGGGAGGAGCGCCTGTCTTATTAAGTTCCACGTCATAGGCGAAATATTTTGGGATGAAGGGCTGTTCCGTTAACAGCTCTGTGATAAATTCCTCTTCCGTCATGGGTTGCAGGCACCAGTTGCTATTTTTTTCTGCGCCGATGGTGCTGCTATTGGCAGGGCTTAACGATTTACCACAGAGGGTGCCGGCCCCGTGCGCGGGATAAACGGTCACGTCGTCATTCAAGGTCATCAATTTCTTCCGTAAGGAATGGTACATCTGTCCGGCGAGGGATAACCGGGAAGCCTTTGTACTACCGGCTTTCTCTCTCAGATCAGGGCGTCCGCAATCTCCGATGAACAAGGTGTCGCCGGTGAATACGGCGAGGTCTTTTCCCTCCTGCTGCAATACTATGCAAATGCTATCGGGGGAATGCCCCGGGGTATTCAGAGCTCTCAAACTGAGGTTGCCCAACCGGATCGTATCCCCTTCATCGAATGCCTGGTGGGGATAAGCGGCGCCCGTCAATTGGCTGGCGTAGATAGTTGCGCCGTGGGTATGGGGTAAGCCGGCAGGCTGGTTTGCTATGGCGGATTGTTGCGTTCCCGTGGACTGATGGAGTTCCAGATGACTGCTTACAAAATCAGCGTGCGGATGGGTCTCCACGACCCCGATGATCTTCGCATCGTATCGTGCCGCAAAGGAAGTGTAAAGGGCTATATTCCTGGAGGGGTCGATCAGTATTATTTCACGGCCCTCTTCATGTAAAATAGCGTAGCTATAATGCGAGAGGTGGCGATCTTCAAATTGTTCGATGATCATATTTATTCTTTTAAAGGCTTTTGAGCAATATGCGGACTCCTACCAAGAGGAGGCAGGCTGCCAACAGTTGTATGATGGTCCTGCTTTTGATCTTATGGGACAAAAACGCGCCCAGCTGAGCGCCGGGTATGACACCTGCGGAGAGGGCCAGCACCATCCTGAGAACAGCGGGGCTATTGTAGCTGCCTTTGAGGGCGTGCACGACTACGCTGACCGTAGACATAATAGCCAGGATGAAATGGGAAGTAGCGGTGGCAATATAGATGGGGAATTGCAGCCAGTTGACCATGGCGGGTACATGAATGATGCCTCCGCCAATTCCAAGGAGTGGGGACAGGAATCCTACGAGAACGCTTACGAGGATACCATAGGGCTGGTTGTAGGTATAGCTGAAAACAGCGCCCTGTTTATCCGTCAGGCTGTGATGGATCCATCCTTTTCCCGGTTGGCGTTCGTTTGACTGGAGGGATGCCGGCCGCAGCGTTTTTATAAAAAGGAAAATGGCGAGCAGGATCAGGAGGATACCAAATGAGCTATTGAAAATATGCTGGGGAATGTATTGGGTAGCAAAGACTCCCAGGATAGAGCCCGGGATGGTAAACAGGGCAAACAGGAGTCCTGCCTTGTAATCTATGCGGCCCGATCTGGCATAAGCCAGGGAGCCGGAGATGGCATTGACGGCCACGATAAAAATGGAGACAGCCGTTATGATCTCGGGCGGCATCTGAGGATGGGAAAGGATCAGCAACGGGACGAGGATAAAGCCGCCGCCTGCGCCGATTAAGGTTCCGAATGTTCCGATAACGAATCCTGCCACTATCAATACCAGTATATTCTCCATAATACTAATGAGGTAATTTATCTCTCAGCAAACCATATATCCAGGTACCTGCGATGGCGAATAACAAGGTGATCGTCACGACGGCAAAACCGCTGCCGATCTGTGCGAAGATCGGTCCCGGGCAGGCTCCGGTGATCGCCCAGCCCAGTCCGAAGAGCAGTCCTCCGATGACATTGCCCCAATGAAATTTCTTTTCGGGGGTCGTGATCGGTTCTCCTTCCACGGATTTCCATTGATATTTCTTTATCAGGGCTACACTAATCATGGCCACTATGATGGCGCTGCCGATGATGCCATACATGTGAAAGGACTGCAGGCGGAACATTTCCTGTATCCTGAACCAGGAGATCACTTCTGACTTTACCAGTATGATTCCGAAGAAGGCGCCCAGCAATAAGTATTTAAGATATTTCATCATAGTTGTAATAAAAAAGGGAGAATGAACCAGGTCATGATAAAACCGCCGATCATGAAACAAATGGTGGCTACCAGGGAGGGCCACTGTAGGGTGGCGATACCCATAATGGCATGTCCGGAAGTACAACCGCCGGCATATCGGGTACCGAATCCCACCAGGAAGCCGCCCAGGGCAAAGAAGATCAATCCTCTAGCAGTGAAGACCTGGGAAAGGCTGAAAATCTCTTTAGGGAGTAAGCCTTCGAAATGGGTAATCCCTTCCTTGTGAAGCGTTGCTACCGTGGCCGCGGAAATAGGAACATCCGATCCATCGGACAAAAAGAAAGTGGCGATAAAGCCGCCGATCACGATGCCGGTTACAAAGAGAAGGTTCCAGCTTTCTTTTTTCCACTCGTATTTGAAAAAGGGAATTTTTCCCGGGATGCAGGCGGCGCAGATATGCCGTAGGGAAGAGGATATTCCGAAAGCCCTGTTACCGGCCAGCAGTAAAGCAGGGACGATCAGCCCGATCAGGGGCCCGGCCACATACCAGGGCCAGGGTTGTTGAATCAGTTTGAGGAGGTTCATGCTTTGCAATTAAATTTTGCTATTCGGCAATGATAAAGAGTATTATCCTGTTTAATTGTCTGCTTGCTGACGGTTGGGAGAATGGGGGGTCTGGTTACAACCGGAGATATGGGACCGGCCTTTTATTCCGCCGATTCTTCCGCTGGTTTGTCCCGGACGACGATCAGATCGGCGAGGTCGGTGGTGATAGGGATTAGTCCTACCTGAACGACGGCTTTTTTGCCACGGATCTCTTTGATCTTGCCTACCTGGTGATTCTTTCGCATCATTACTTTATCGCCTACCTGTACATCGCCGCCTACCTCTTCGTATTTCGAATCGAATTTCTTTTTCACTTTCTCATTGCCCTGCTTCTCCTTCTGCTTGAACAGGAGTATCTGCATTTGACGGAATACTTCGTTCTTGTCGTCCGTCTTACGCCAGTCGAAAATGATCTGCTTGAGCTTGCGTTCCATTTCCTTCAGGTATACCGTTCGTTCTTCGGTGATCTTGTTCTGATGTTTCAGCAGTTCCACCTGCTGATCGTGTTTTTCCCGGCGGATCAGGGTGTCCATTTCTCTTTTCAGCTTTTCGTTTTCCTTCAGCATTTTTTGCAGGTCCTTTTCACGCTCTTCGAGGTGGCGGAGGTCCTGTTCGGTCCTGTTCAGCAGTTTATCCAGGCGAAAATGGTCTTCGTCGACCAGGGCGCGGGCGCGTTGGATGAGCCGGGGTTCAAGGCCGATGCGTTCGGCGATGGAAAAAGTATAGGAGCTGCCGGGTTTTCCGATGATAAGCTTATAAAGGGGTTGGAGGTTGGTCTCGTCAAAGGCCATGGCTCCGTTGATGATCCCGGGCGTCTTATTCGCCATCACTTTCAGGTTGAGGTAGTGGGTGGTGACGATGCCAAAGGAATGCTTGCGTACCAGCTCTTCCAGGATCACTTCCGCAAAGGCCCCGCCCAGGTTGGGATCGCTGCCGCTACCCAGCTCATCGATGAAGAACAGGGTCTTGCCGTTGGCGTTCTCCATGAAATACCGCATGTTCTTCAGGTGGGAGCTGTAGGTGCTCAGCTCGAACTCCAGGCTTTGGGTATCGCCGATATGGATCATGATCTGTTTGAAGATGCCCATCTCGGAATCGGGGTGAACGGGCACCAGCAGACCGCTCTGGATCATCAGCTGTAAAAGGCCTACCGTCTTCATGGTCACGGTCTTCCCGCCCGCGTTGGGGCCGGAGATGACCAGGAGGCGGTCCTTTTCATTTAAAGAAATATTGGTAGGGATGGTGGGTTTCTGGTTCTTTCGGTTGTACAGATATAACAAAGGGTGATATGCCTGTCGGAGAAGGACATGTGCTTTGTCCAGCAGCTGCGGGAAGTTGGCATTCATATCGATGGCTAATCGCGCTTTGGCCCTGATAAAATCGAATTCGCCCAGGATATCGTGCCAGGTCTGCAGCAGGGGGGCATGTCCCGATAGCTGTGTGGTCAGTTCCCGGAGAATGCGGTAGACTTCCTTGCTTTCTGCATGTTCGAGGGAGAAGACATCGTTATTCAGCTCGATCGTTTCTTCAGGTTCGACAAAAGAGGTCCGCCGGGTGTCGCTCTCGCCGTGGAGGATGCCTTTGACCTGTCGTTTGTGTTCGGCGAAGATGGCCACTACCCTTCTGCCGTTGAGAAAGGATTCTTCGATGTCGGCTACGTAGCCGGATTTACCCAGTTTGGAAAGGATGCGGTCGAAAACGCGCCGCAGCTCGTTCCTTTTCCGGAAGAGGCTCAGCCGGATGTTGGCCAGCTCTTCGGAGGCATTGTCGCGGACGATGCCCGATTCATCCAGGACTTCGTCGATCTTTGCGATGATGCTCTTTTCGTATTGGGTATGTGCGATCACTTTGGCCAGGGCCGGATAAGCGATCTTCCTTTCCGGGTCGAACCAGCGGAAGATGCTTTGCATGCTTTCTGCCAGTTTGCGGATCTGAAGGAACTGTTCGCCTGTCAATGTCGCTCCGGGGATGCCCAGTAATTTTAGTTCGCGGGACAGGTTGAGGGTATGATCGTTGGGGAAGTACTGCCCGTTCTGCAGGAGGAGCTTGAACTCGTGCGCCTGGCGCAATTCCCATTCGATGAATTCACGCCGGGTATGAATACGCAGATCCCCGGCTTTGGCGCGGGCATATTCTGTGTTGCAATGCTCTGCCAGCAAAGCCTTTATCTTGTCAAACTCTAATTGCACCAAGGCCGATTCCGGAAAAATTCTCATAACCACCCCCAACCCCTGAAGGGGCTTTTTTAATTTTTAAAGAGCAGCAAAGGTACGCATGTTCGCCCGCAAAACGCGGTATAAATGGTAATCCTTATTGGGTGGGCGCGATGGCGGCGGGATCGGGGGAGGCGATTGGCGCTTCTTCGGGTTGAGCGGCCGCGCCGTCCTTTTTTGACAGGAAGGGCCAGAACAGGCCCACCATCCCGAGGGCGGAAAGTCCTTCGATGAGCATGGTATTGGGCGCTCCGATGTATTGGGAAATGGTTCCTACCAGCAGGCTGCCCAGGGGCTGCATGCCGAAATAGGCCATGGCGAAATAACTGATCACGCGTCCGCGCATGGCCGGGGTTACGGTCGTCTGGATGATCGTGTTGGTGATCGTGGTCTGGGCCATCATGCCGAAGCCCGATAACATGGCAAAGAGCATGGCCAGCGGAAAGGAGGTGGTATGGGAGAAGAGGATGAGTCCCAATCCGAATAAGAGGGTGTTCACCCACAATATTTTTTTACGGTTGACAGTAGCGCCTGCGGAGGCGAGAAAGAGCGCTCCGCTCACAGCCCCCAGGCCGATGAAGCTATTGATATAGCCGAAGGTGGAGGCGTTGCCTGAAAAGATCACTTTTGCATAGACCGGCAGCAGCGTGACATAAGGTATTACGAGCAGGCTCATACCTGCCAGCATAAGGATACAGTTGGCAATCGCAGGGGTCTTTCGAAGGTACGCGAATCCTTCTTTCAGCTCGGCCGATGCGTTCTTATCCCGGAGCCCCTGTTCGTAGGCAGGCAGTTTCATGCGCAAGAGGGAGATGATGACGGCGACGAAACTGGCGGCATTCAGCAGGAAGCAGACGCCCGCTCCCAGCTTTTCCAGTACGATACCTGCCATGGCGGGTCCGATCAGCCTTGCCAGGTTGACCATGGAAGAGTTAAGGGCCAGGGCATTGGGGAGATCGTTCTTGTTATCGACCATTTCATAGACCAGGGCCTGGCGGGCGGGGACGTCGAAGGCGTTGATGCTGCCCAGGAGGACGCTGAGCAGGAGCAACTCCCACACTTCGTAGTGGTTGATCAGGATCAGGGCGGCCAGGCAGACGGCCTGTACGAGGGAAGCGATCTGGGTAAAGAGCAGGACGCGAAAACGATCGTAGCGGTCGGATACCACTCCGCCGAAGACAGACAGGAGGACGGATGGGAACTGGCCGGCGAAGAGGGTCAGTCCCAGCATGAAGGTGGAATGGGTCATGGTGTAGACGATCCAGCTCAATGCTGTCCGTTGCATCCAGGTGCCGATCAGGGATACGGATTGCCCATAAAAATAAAGTCTGTAATTACGGCTGCTTAAAGCGCTGAACGTTGATAAATTCATGATCTGTTCTCCTTCTCCTGTGCGGGTTCGTCGATTAATTTTGTCAGAACATGCATAGCTTCTTTTAGTATTTCTTTCTCTTTGGGGGTAATCTTCTCATGGAGGATGCGGGCCAGCCACTCCTGTTTTTCCTGCCGGGACTGTTCGATATACTGTTTGCCGGCGGGGGTGAGCGATAGTTTCACCTTTCTTTTGTCCTCGCCGGACGGGGTCTTATCGATGAGCCCTGCGCGGAACAGGTGGTTAATGACCTGGGACATGGACTGGGTGGTCACTTTTTCCATCTGGGCCAGTTTGCTGGGCAGCAGTTCTCCCAGCCGGTAGAGCGAGCCCAGGCAGGATCGCTCCGTCAGGGAGAGCATTTCCTGGTTTTGGGTTTGTCTGCGAAGGACTTTTACCAGACGCTGGAGGGTGGTGCGCAGGTTGGCGGCGATTTCGATATCCTGAGGGGAGGCTTGCATAATACAAAGGTAAACTTATAAAGTAAACTTACAAAATAAACTAATAAGATTACTTAATAAATGGAAATTGGGAGGCTCGACTGTTAACGAACATTTAAAACCAATTATTTGTCATATAACGTACATATTACGGGTATAGGGAGAAGTAAATTTGCCCAGCACGAAACCCAATTTTAAACCAATGCAACATAGAGCTATGACCTTCTTATCAGTAGTAACTTCGCTGGCCTTATTTTCGGCCTCCTGTGAGACCGGAGCCAAGGGGCCTATTCATAAAAACAACACAATGACTGATGAAACAATCCCAACCGGGAAAAAATTAGATACAGCGACTTTTGGAACCGGGTGCTTCTGGTGTACGGAAGCCGTTTTCCAGGAGTTAAAAGGAGTCGTAAAAGCCGTTTCCGGGTATACGGGCGGGCATGTAGCCAATCCTTCCTATGAAGAAGTGTGCAGCGGGACGACGGGTCATGCGGAAGCCCTGCAGGTCACCTATGATCCTGCCGTTATCAGCTATGAGGAATTGCTGGAAGTATTTTGGGAGGCGCATGATCCCACTACGCTGAACAGGCAGGGGAATGATGTGGGCACCCAGTATCGCAGCGCGATCTTCTATCACAACGAGGAGCAAAAGGAGAAGGCAGCGCATTATAAGGAGAAGCTGAACAAGAGCGGGGCTTATGACAAGCCGATCGTCACTGAGATCACGGCTTTCTCCAAGTTCTATCCTGCGGAGGATTATCACCAGGATTATTTCAGGTTGCATGGTTCGCAGCCTTACTGTCAGCTGGTGATCCGTCCGAAAGTGGAGAAGTTCGAGAAGGTATTCAAGGACAAGCTGAAGAAGAATAATTAACGTTGACCGATATCCACTTTGCGAAGTTCCAGCAGGTTAAGCGCATTGGATTCCAGTCCTTTCACGCGGGGATTCAGCAGGTGGACGGACTCGTCGTACCAGAGGGGGATGACGGGGGCGGCATCGATGACCAGCTGGTCCATTTGCCGGTAGAGGCTATATCGCAGGGAGTCCCTGGTTTCCAGGAGGGACTGTTCGTAGAGGCGGTCGAAGGCAGGGTCTTTATAACGGGTATAGTTAGGTGGCGCCGGGTTTTTGGAGTAGAAGACGCTCAGGTAGTTTTCCGCGTCGGGATAATCGGCGAGCCAGCTGCCCCGGAAGAAGAGGGCCTGCGAGCGGGCGGTTTGTTCGAGCAGGAGACTTTTCTGTACCACTTCGACTTGTATTTTAAAGCCGAGCTCTTCCAGCTCTTTGGCTATGAAGCTGGAAAAATCCGCGTAGTTGGCGATAGTCAATAGTTTGATGGGGGGCATTCCCCTGCCTTCCGGGTAGCCTGCTTCCACCAGCAGCCGGCGGGCCAGCATGGGATCGTAGTGGTAGCCTTTCACCAGGGAGGAATCGAAGGAGGGCAGGCCGGCGGGGACGAAGCCGCTCTCGGCGGGAATGCCCAGGGAGTTTTTTAGATATAACATCATTTTGCGGCGGTCGAATCCGTAGTTGATGGCCTGTCGCACTTTTTTCCAGCGCAGGGGGGAGCTTTTTACCAGGTCATTGGCCGTATCGACCAGGATGCCCAGGTATTCCGTATTGAGCTGGGGGGAAGCCGCTAAGATGATCTTATCTTTCCATTGTTGTTTGAGCATTCCTTTTTTACTTAATACTTCGTCTTTGAAGGAGGGGTCTATTTCATTGAGGAAATCGAGCTGGCCCTGCCGGAATAAAAGGAATTCCGTGGCTTTCTCCTCGAAGAGGGTGATTTTGACTGCATCCAGGTACGGCAGGGAATGGCCGGCGCTGTCTTTCTCAAAATAGTGGTCATTTTTCAACAGGATGAGGGACTGGCCTTCTTCCCAGGATTTGAACCGGAAGGGGCCGGTGCCGCAGGGGTGATTGCGAAAATCCTTCCCGTAACGCGATACCACTTCCCTTGGAACGACGGAGCAATATTCCATGCTGAGCAGGCCCAGGATAGGGTTGAAAGGAGTGGCCAGCTTCAGCTGAAAACTGCTGTCATCGATGGCCTGGAAGGGGCCGGTGGTGTCGATCCTGTTGGAAAAGATCCAGGCTCCACTGCTGGCGGTAGCCGGGTCGATGATGCGGGAGAAGCTGTATACTATATCTGCGGCGGTCATCCGACGTCCTCTGCCCCCCGGGAAGGCCTCGTTGTCCTGAAAAAAGACGTCGGTCCGCAGATGAAAGAGCCAGGTCTTTCTGTCTGCCGAGACGTCCCAGGTCTTTGCCAGGCAGGGTACGAAGCGCAGGGCTGCATCCGTCTCCACGAGGGTATTGTAGAGCTGGTGAACGGGCCAGATGATCGACCGGTTCTTGGCGAATGCCGGGTCCAGGGAGGCGATGCCGTCCGTCTCGTTATAGTGAAAGACTTTTTTTCCGTTCTGTGCGGGTGTGGAGGTGCAAGCGGCCCATGGCAGGGTGATAATCAGGAGCCATAGAAAAGATGCCGGCGGCAACGAAAATGTAAAATGTTTATATATCTTCATTTTTTAGAGCCTAACATTAAAATTAAGCAATGCGTCGCGTAATCGTATTTATCGTTGGATACATCTTATTTATTGTTCCGTACTGTTCCGCTCAACTGGCTGCCGCGGAAAAAGAGAAATTCACGCATGCCGATACCCTGCGGGGGTCTATTACTCCCGAGCGCGCCTGGTGGAATGTACTCCATTACGATATCCAGGTGACCCCGGACTTTGATAAGAAGTCGATCAAGGGGGTGACCGGTATCCGGTTGCAGGCAGTCGCTTCGGGCCGGGTTCTGCAGATCGACCTGCAGGAGCCCATGCGTATCCTTTCGATCCGCTGGCGCAACAGTACGGTCAGATTCAAAAGGGAGGGGAATGCCTTCCATGTCTATCTGCCAAAGACGGTGAAGAGGGGAAGCATCGGAACCCTGACGGTGAATTATGCGGGGGTGCCCCGGGCAGCGGTCCGTCCGCCCTGGGATGGTGGATGGATCTGGACAAAGGACAAGCTGGGCCGCCCCTGGATGAGTGTCGCCTGTCAGGGGCTGGGGGCCAGTGTCTGGTATCCCTGCAAGGACCACCAGAGCGACGAGCCGGATAGCGGCGCCGCCCTGCATATTACGGTTCCGGATACACTGGTAGCGGTGGGCAATGGCCGGCTGGCGGATAAAAAAGAGAACGGGAATGGAACGGCTACGTATACCTGGAAGGTGATCAACCCGATCAATAATTATGATATCATCCCTTATATCGGCAAATATGTGACCTGGCATGAAGATTATCCCGGGGAGAAGGGCAAGCTGGATTGCGATTTCTGGGTGCTGGATTATGAGCTGGAAAAGGCGAAGCAGCAGTTCAAACAGGTGGACAGCATGCTCCATTGCTTTGAATCCTGGATGGGCCCCTACCCTTTTTACGAGGACGGGTATAAGCTGGTGCAGGCTCCTCATTTAGGGATGGAGCATCAGAGTGCGGTAGCATACGGCAATCATTTCGGAAATGGCTACCTGGGCCGGGACCTTTCGGGAACGGGCTGGGGGTTGAAATGGGACTTTATTATCGTCCATGAGAGCGGTCATGAATGGTTTGGCAACAGCATCACCTCCACTGACGTGGCGGATATGTGGATACATGAGGGTTTCACCAATTATTCCGAGACATTGTATACTACCTGTCAGGATGGAGTGGAAGCGGGTAATGATTATGTCATCGGCACCCGGGCGAATATCCGCAATGACAAACCGATCATCGGTACCTATGGGGTGAATAGCGAGGGTTCGGGAGATATGTATTATAAGGGGGGCAATATGCTGCATATGATCCGGCAGATCCTGGGAGATGAGGGATACAGGGGGTTGTTGCATGGGCTCAATACGGACTTCTATCATAAGGTGGTCACGACGCAACAGGTGGAAGCCTATATCAGCCGGTATGCAAAAAAAGACCTTTCCAAAATATTCGATCAGTACCTGCGGTCGACGAGGATTCCGGTGCTGGAATATAAGATGAACAGCAATACGCTGGTGTCCTATCACTGGACGAATTGCGTAAGGGGTTTCAATATGCCTGTCCGGGTGACCCTGGCGGGGCAGCCGGAACTATGGATAACACCCACGGAGGATTGGAAGACTTTGTCGCTGACGCCTCAGCATGTGGAGGGAGCGGAGGCCGATAGCAGCCAGGCGGCGGGGATGGCAGGGGGCGCTCCTGTTTTTTCCGTCGACCGTAATTTTTATGTCACGGTAAAAAAACTGGGGTAAATATAGGGATTGGGAAAATAAGCGAGGATCAACGAGGGATCTGGCCCTGGTCGGAAGCGGCGGACTGGCCGGAGGAAGGGGTTTGTCCCGGCAGGGGGATTGCGGCAGGTGCGGGGGCTTTGCCGGATGTGGGAGCCTGGTCGGTGATCCTGCCTGCGCCAACGTAATGTTTGTCATAATAGCCGTCGTTCATATCGCTGATCATGACGCCGGAGATGCTGGCATGGATAAATTTATTATTGCGCAGGTAGACGCCTACATGGGTGACGGTTCTGTGTTTGCCCAGGGTATGGAAAAAGACGAGGTCGCCTTCCTGCAGCTCTTCGCGCGGGATCCTGCGGGTAGCCTCGTATTGTTCTTTCGAGGTGCGGGGCAGGGCTGCTATTCCATAAACGGAGGAAAGGAGCAGGAAGGAGAAGGCGGAGCAGTCGATGCCGTCGCGGGTAGTACCTCCGTAGTGGTAGGGGGTACCATACCAGTATTCCATGAAGCTCAGCAGTTTCTGGTTGTCCATTTCTTCTACGGTGGCGTTCTCCAGGATAGCATATTTGAACTGGAGGGCCGGATAGTTTTCGATCTCGCCGGATGCATATCCTGCGTGGCCGTTGGAGGTGGTGGTTGTCGTAATGGAGCGGCCGGCATTATCCCTGTGGGTATCCGGATTGATAGCAATATTGTTGATAAACTGAATAGAAGATCCGGAGGTGGTGTTACGGGTGGTGGCAGGGGGGTTGGCTGGCCGGGTGGTGGTTGGCCTTGAGCTGCTGCAACTAGTTGCAAGACAAGCAAGGGGCAATATGTATAGGAGATTTTTCAACATATTTTTCATTTTGGTCGGGCCGCAGGTTGGATGCCTGGGGCCCCGGTGGATATTGGATAGATTGCAAATATAGCAAAAAATCTGCCAAAAGACTGTTTGGGAGATTGGGGCTTGGAGAGGTGGGGCGATGGCTGGAGGTGGCTGGGGAAGGATTTTGCGATGCAGGATTGCTGTTGATAAGTTTTTTTTCGGAAAACACGATTTTTCGAAGAGACTTATTTTTTGTTTTTAGTTTTGGGGTTGAAACCTTGTTTATGAAAAGTGTAGCATTGGGAATTATGAGTATGATTAATATAAGATTATACGATATTTTCAGAAAAGACCTGCATCTTCCGGATGAAAAAGCCCATGAGCTCGTGGAGGTGATCGATGAAGCGGTCAAGGGAGGTCATGAAGAGAGTTTGAAAGGGGTGGCGACGAAGGAATTCGTCAAGGAAGAGATTCATGCTACCAAGGAGTTTGTCAGAGGGGAGATTCAGGCTACCAAGGAGTTTGTCAAGGAAGAGATCCAGGGGGTCAAAGAGGAGCTCCGGGGAGAGATCCAAGGGGTCAAAGGAGAGATCCGGGGGGTTAAAGGGGAGCTTCGGGGGGAGATCCAGGAACTTAGAAAAGAGATCAACCGGGTGGAGCTGAAGGTGGAACAAACCAAAAGCGAGTTGACTAAATCGATTTATCTGACGAGCCTTATTCAGGTGCTGGTAATTGTCGGTTCCATCATAGGGATCATTACTTTTATATTCCGGAAATGAACCTCCTTTTGGGGTAATAATAAGCAAAACCGCTGCCGGGGCGAGCCGGAAAGACCTGTGGAAAGAATGTGCTTTTTTCTAAACAAGCTATGTAAGATTTTGTTAGTTAATTGCAGGTCCTTATGTCTAAATTTTCACATCTACATACCCATACGCAATTCTCTCTCCTGGATGGAGCGGCTTCTATTCCAAGTCTTTATAAGAAAGCGGTGAAGGATGGCATGCCGGCGCTGGCCATTACCGATCACGGGAATATGTTTGGCGCTTTCGAATTTGTGGCGGAGGCCTATAAGCACAAGAACGACGATGGCACTTTAAAGGTAAAGCCTATCGTGGGCTGCGAATTTTATGTGGTGGCGGACCGTCACCGGAAGGTATTTACCAAGGAGCAGCGGGACCAGCGTTATCACCAGGTGTTGCTGGCCAAGAATAAGGTGGGCTATCAGAATCTAATAAAGCTGACTTCCCTGGGTTATATGGAGGGGATGTACAGCAAGTATCCCCGTATAGACAAGGAGCTTATTCTGCGACACCATGAAGGACTGATCGCCACGACTTGCTGTATCGGGGCTTATGTTCCCCAGACCATTTTACATGACGGGGAGGAAAAAGCCGAGACAGAGTTCAAATGGTGGCTGGATATTTTTGGGGAGGATTATATCATCGAGCTGCAACGGCATAATATCAAGGAGCAGGAGGTGATCAACCAAGCCTTGCTGAAGTTTGCCAAAAAATACAATGTTCCCGTCATTGCGACCAATGACAGTCATTATACGGACCGGGACGATTCCAATGCCCATGACATCCTGCTTTGTATCAATACGGGGGAGAAGCAAAGTACACCGGGGTATGATGATTTCGTGAATGACGATGCGAATACGAAGAGCCGGCGTTTTAAGTTCCCGAATGACCAGTTCTATTTCAAGACGACCGAAGAGATGAGCAAGCTCTTCCAGGATATACCGGAAGCGATCGACAATACCAATCTCGTCGCCTCCAAGGTGGAAGTGCTGAACCTGAAGAAGGATATCATGCTGCCTAACTTCCCTGTTCCGGTGGAGTTCCAGATCCATCCGGAAAGCACGCTCAACCAATGGGAGTACCTGCGTCATATTACACAAGAAGGGGCTAAGCTGCGCTATAGTGACCTGACGCCAGAGATACAGGAGCGGCTGGACTTCGAATTGTTCACGATCAAGACCATGGGATTCGCGGGGTACTTCTTAATCGTGAGCGATTTCATCAAGGCAGGAAGGGATATGGGGGTCTTCATCGGCCCGGGTCGTGGATCGGCGGCGGGCAGTGTGGTAGCCTATTGCATCGGCATTACCAATATCGATCCTATCAAATATGATCTGCTGTTCGAAAGATTTCTGAACCCGGATCGTAAGTCGATGCCGGATATCGACACGGATTTCGACGATGAGGGCCGGGGAAAGGTCATCGAGTATGTGGCGGGGAAATATGGCAGGAATCAGGTGGCCCAGATCGTCACCTATGGTACGATGGCCGCTAAGAGCAGCATCAAGGACGTGGCGCGAGCGCTGGATCTGCCCCTGGTGGAATCCAACGCGCTGGCGAAACTGGTGCCGGACAGGCCGGGGATCGAGCTGAAGAGGGTGCTGCATGCGCCTATGACGCCAAAAGAGGGAGAGAAATCACTGGAGGAGAAAGACGGAGTGGGTCCCGATGATATGGAGAATGTAAAGAAGATCCGGGAAATATACAGGGGTGACGATATCCGCAGCCAGGTGCTGCATGAGGCGGAACGTCTGGAAGGGTCGGTGCGAAGCACGGGTCTGCACGCTGCGGGCATCATCATTGCGCCGGAAGATCTGCTGAATATCGTTCCGGTCTGTACGGCCAAGGACTCGAACCTGCTGGTGACGCAGATCGAAGGAAGTATTATCGAAGATGCCGGCGTTATCAAGATGGACTTTCTGGGTTTACGAACCCTGAACATCCTGAAGACGGCGTTGGAGCTTATTAAAGAAAATCATGGGGTGACTATCGATATCGATCTGATCCCTCTCGATGATGAAGAGACCTTTGGCTTATATCAACGGGCGGAAACGATCGGCACGTTCCAGTTTGAAAGTCCCGGTATGCAGAAATATCTCCGTGATCTGAAACCGGATAGATTCAATGACCTGATCGCCATGAACGCCCTGTACCGGCCAGGTCCTATTGCGTATATCCCCAATTATATCGACCGTAAGCATGGCAGAGAGGATATCGTATTCGATCTGCCGGAAATGGAGGAATACCTGAAAGACACTTATGGCATCACGGTCTACCAGGAGCAGGTGATGTTGCTGGCGCAGAAGCTGGCCGGGTTTAGTAAGGGGGATGCGGACGTACTGCGGAAGGCGATGGGTAAAAAGCAGAAGTCTATTCTGGACAAGATGAAAGGCCAGTTTATCAAAGGCGCTTCGGCCAAGGGCATGGACGCGACCAAGCTGGAAAAGATATGGACGGACTGGGAGGCTTTTGCCCAGTATGCGTTTAACAAGTCGCACTCTACCTGCTATGCTTATGTAGCTTATCAAACCGCTTATTTAAAAGCCCACTACCCTTCCGAATATATGGCGGCGGTGCTGAACCATGCGGGCAGCATCGAAAAGATCACGTTCTTCATGGAAGAGTGTAAGCGGATGGGGCTGAAGGTATTGGGGCCGGACATCAATGAATCGAAGAAGGGGTTTGCCGTCAACCAGCGCGGGGAGATACGGGTTGGGTTGGGAGGGTTGAAGGGCGTGGGCGAGGCCGCGGTAGAAGGGGTTATCGAGGAGAGAGTGAAAGGAGGACCTTATAAGTCCATGTTTGATCTGATCAAACGGATCAACCAGCGGACCGTTAATAAAAAGACCCTGGAAAGTCTCGCTTATGCAGGGGGATTCGATTGTTTCACCGAATTCCACCGGGCGCAGTATTTTTTTACGCCGCAGGGAGATACGGCTACAGGGCTGGAAAAGATCATCAAATTCGGGAATGTCTACCAAACGAACTCTACACAGAGCAGCAATAGCCTGTTCGGCGACCTGGTGATGCCGGATATCGCTACTCCGAAGATCCCCGCCTGTGAGCCCTGGAGCCTGACGGATCTGTTGAATTTCGAGAAAGAGGTGACGGGCATGTTCATGAGCGGGCATCCGCTGGACCATTTCAAGTTCGAGATCACGCATTACGGCATTACGAAGCTGGGAGAATATAATGAAGTAAAAGATGCGATAAGCCTGCAGGCGAATCCGGGCAAACCGTTTCGGCTGGCGGGGCTGGTGGTGGATGCGCAACATAGGGTGAGTAAGACGGGCAAGCAATTCGGGGCCCTGACGATCGAGGATTATACGGGAAAGGCGGAGTTTATGTTATGGAGTGAGGACTATGCCCGGTATTCCAATTACCTGGAGAAAGGAAAGAATCTATTTATAACGGGGAGTTTCAAGACGCGCTTTAACAAAGCCGAGTTCGAGTTCAAAATCGACCGGATGATGTTGCTGGAAAGTATCAAGCCGATTTTGACCAAGCAGGTGATCATGGATGTGGAAGCCCGGTTTATCAATGCGGAGATGGTACAATTCATTGAGACCAATCTTAAAAAATACCCCGGGAAATCCAGCTTAAAGTTCAATATCAAGGAATCGAAGACCAATGCCAGGGTGAGCATGTATACGTTAGGGGCCGGATTCGAGATGAATGACGAAATGGCCGCTTTTTTGGAGCAAAAGCCGGAAATGGAGGTTCAGGTAGTGACTGTGTAAAGCGGAAGCATGCCAAAACTGGATCTGGACAGCTTTTTGCGATATCTGCTTAATCCCGGCGAAAGATACCCACTAGTCGAGGAATTTAGTGGATTGTCGGTTACCCGACCAAAAAAGTGACCGAAAAGTCGGACATTTGTAGCGTAAAAAAACATCATATAAACATAAAAAACACTCAATCATGGCTTTAGAATTAACAGATACCAATTTCCAGGACAAGGTAATCGCCTCCGATAAACTGACCATTGTGGATTTCTGGGCAGAATGGTGTGGTCCCTGTCGCGCTATCGGACCGGTCATCGAAGAACTGTCCAAGGAATACGGCGAAAAGATCAATGTGGGTAAGGTGAATGTGGATCATAATCCTCAGTTATCCGTTAACTATGGCATCACCAGCATCCCTGCGATCCTTTTCATCAAAGGTGGTAAGGTGGTCGACAAGCTGGTTGGCGCTCAACCCAAGTCTAATTTTGTTAAAAAAATCGATGCGCATATATAAATTCGCTTGTATAAGCAGCGATAGAAGATAAAAGGTTGAAGAGCCCGTGCATTGATGCACGGGTTTTTTTGTGCGGGTGGCGGGAAGGTATGCAACAATTTACTTACTTTCATCCCGCTATGCGAAAACTGCCGTTTCTTATCTTTTTTTGTTTGGTCCTGCATTTTACGATCATGGCACAACCGTTCCAGAAAACCGTGCAGGATGCCTATCTTATCACCAGGATGGCGGAGAAATTCCATATACAGCCCCGCGCCCTGAATGATGAGCTATCTGCGGCGCTCTATTCTCAATTACTGGAGGCCCTGGATGATCAACGGATCTTTTTTACGCAAAAGGATATTCATGCTTTGTCTGTTTACCAGTTCCAGCTGGATGAAGAGATCAGTAAGCAGCAGTCCGGCTTTTTACAGCTGCTCGTCGGTATTTATCAACAAAGGCTGATACAGGCGGATACGATAATCGACCATATCTCGGCGAAGGCGTTTAATTTTTCTCTCCATGAAAAGTACACCGTAGCCGAGGACACCTCTTATCCGGCGGATATAGACGGCATTCATACCAAAATATATAAGCTACTGAAAGCATACGTGCTGACCAGCATCGTCCATTATTCCGTTGTCTCCGGGCGGGCTCTTACCAATAGCTTAAGGGATAGCCTGGAATTGCGTTACCGGAAAAAGGCGGGGTTGTCCGTGAAGCGATCGATCAAAAGGATCCTGCAAAGTCCGTTGGGAGTCGACAATACGATCGGCATCACCTACTGCCAGGTGCTGGCCACCTGCTACGACCCTCATACGGCTTATTTCCCACCGGAAGAGAAAGATGCTTTTGAGGGACAGCTGGGTAATAAATCGCTTGGTTTCGGTCTCTCTCTTAACGAAGACGAAGATGGCAAAACGCAGATCAGCCGTATCAAGCCGGGGAGTCCGGCCTTTCAGAGCGGAGGGTTAAATGAAGGCGATAAGATCCTGTCCATCCAATGGGATGAGAAGGAGGCAATCGATGTATCCGGCGCTTCCCTGGCTGAGATCAGTGAGATGCTGGGCACTGCCGGGGGAACGAAGATGACGCTTACCGTTAAAAAGGCGGACGGTACTACCCGGCCGGTCATGCTGCACAAGGAAAGGCTCAATGCGGATGAAGACGAGGATAAGGTCAAGGGGTTTATCCTGAAAGGGGGGAAAACGATCGGTTATATTTCCCTGCCTGCTTTCTATACCGACTGGGAGGATAATAAGGGGCTCAATGGGTGTGCCAATGACGTTGCCCGGGAGATCATAAAAATGAAAAAGGAGAACATGGGGGGGCTGATCCTGGACCTGCGTTATAATGGGGGCGGCGCCATCGAAGAAGCCGTGGAGTTATCCGGGATCTTTATCGATGCCGGTCCGGTAGCGCAGATAAAGACGAAGGATCCTAAGGTCGTTACGCTGAAAGACGTCAACCGGGGAACGGTCTGGGATGGGCCCCTGCTTTTATTGGTCAACGGGTCCAGCGCCTCTGCATCGGAAATGGTGGCGGGCACTTTACAGGATTATAACCGGGCGCTGATCGTAGGATCTTCTACTTACGGGAAGGCAACCGCGCAGGTGGTGCTGCCTATGGATACCAGTCTCAACCTGGATACCTATAATGGTCAATCGCAAGCTGCCAGCTATATTAAGCTCACTACATCCAGGTTGTACCGTATCACCGGCGCTACGGCGCAAATGAGCGGAGTGCAGCCAAATATCAGGTTACCGGAACCGGCGGATGCGCTCCAGCAACGGGAGTCCGATGAAAAGTTTGCGCTCCGGGCCCCTGTCATCGAGGCCAATAAATATTATAAGCCGCTGGCTCCTTTGCCAATAGCGGAGCTGGAAGCCAGCGCTCAAAAAGAAATGGAGGCCGATTCGTTTTTCAGGGAGGCGCTTGCGCATGTGGCGGTTTCACCCAAACCGGCTAACCGGCCGGATCTGTCTTTGTTCATGGACGATGCCCTGCAAAGAGCGGCGGCACGCATGGGAGCGAAGGGCTCGCAGGCTACAACAGCGGGGGATGTGTCCGGGAGCGATAAGAACGCTGTATTCGCGGTGACCAACCTGGCTTATGAAAAACAACGGTTGCAATCCGACCCCGAATTACAGGCGGTGAATGAGGAGAGGAAGAAGATGGTCTGGATCGACCCTTATATTAAAATAGCTTATCAGCTGGCATCCGTGATGATAAAATAATTACAAACCTCTAATGTATAAACCCCCTGACTTATGAATTGTATTTTTACAAATCCCAAACATTCTTTTTTTGTTTTGCTGTTGTTATGCCTGGCGGCGACGACCAAGGCTCAGGATCTGACCAATCCCGGAGATTATATAACGGCCATTACCAAGGCACGGGGCGAGATGGATACCAAATACATGCAATACCTGAGCGCCGCCGCCCACAGCCGGAGGGCCCGCAAGGTGGAGAAGCTCCGGCAGGAGGTACTGGATAATATCACGGATAGCCGGTATAAGACTACGGATCTTCCTCTTTATAAAGGGGATAATTCGCTGCGCAAAGGCAGTATCGATTATATCCAGCTATGTTATGTCGTCTTCAGCGAAGACTATAAGAAAATCGTCAATATGGAGGAGCTGGCTGAGCAGTCGGTCGATGAAATGCAAGCCTATCTGTTATTACAGCAGAAAGTAGACGAGAAGCTGAACCAGGGGTCTGCTGACCTGGAGAAGATCACCAAGGATTTTGCGGCGAAATATAATGTCACGCTAAGCACGGAGAAAAATGCGCTGGGCGATAAAATGGAGACGGCCGGAAAGCTCAATACCTATATCAACTCCATCTACATTCTTTTTTTCAAATGCAACTGGGAAGACGGGCAGATGGTGCAGGCCATGAACAACAAGAAGGTGAATGATGTGGAGCAGTCGCGGAGCGCCTTGTTACAGTATGCCACGGAAGGGCTGAAAGCGATGGATACGATCAAGCCATTCCAGGGGGATCCCACATTGGCTAATGCCTGCAGGCAGGTGCTGCAATTTTACAAGCAGACAGCCGAAAAAGATATTCCCAAGCTGACAGATTTCTATCTTAAAGAGGAGGATTTCGCCAAGCTGAAAAAGTCGTTCGATCAGAAGTCTTCGGGGAGCCGTACGCAAGAAGATGTCAATAATTTCAACAAGGCTGTCAAGGAGGTGAATGCATCTGTCAGTTCTTTTAATCAAACGAACAATCAGATCAATAATGGCCGCAATCAGGTGCTGAAGAGCTGGGAGGGGATGGAGAAAAGATTTGCGGATGAGCATATGCCGCATTATAAGTAAATGATCTGCCGGGCCTGACGGTTAGGTCCGGGTAGACCGGGAGGCAACCCGGGGAGCCGGGAGCACGTAATAGTGAGGGACAACTTATCTACTATATGTCAGCGAACCCATTGATCATCATAGGGATGCACCGAAGCGGCACTTCTCTTCTCTCCCAATGGCTCTACCGATGCGGCCTGCCTATCGGCGATGAGCTGATGATTGCCAATGGAGGCAATGAGCAGGGCTATTTTGAGGACATGGACTTTGTAAGGCTCCATGAGAACCTGCTTAGGAGCGAAGACCTGCCGGATACCGGGCTGACGGATAAGAGCCTGCCGGAGCTATCGCCCGCCAAAAGGGAGTGTATCCTTCGATTGCTGGAGGTCAAAGACCGCAGCCATCAGCAATGGGGATGGAAAGACCCGCGAACATGCCTTTTTTTGCCGGTTTACCGGCAATTAGTACCTGGCGCCAGGTACCTCTTAATTTACCGGGATTATAAATTTTGTGTGTCTTCTCTTATCCGGCGAATGCTGAAGGATGAGAAAGTGAACTATCTGAGTAAGGGAAAACGGCATGCCGCACTCCGGTGGAAATGGCATAAGAAAAGAAAAATATCCAGGTCTTTATTCCAAACTTATTCCGAACCCTTTTTAAAAGTATGGATCCATTACAATAAGGAATTGCTGCATCATGTCGAGGCGCTGGGCCGGGAACGCTGTCCGGTGGTAAATTATCGCTTTTTGCTATCCGATGACAAAAAGGTATTTGATTTTTTAACCAGGCGTTGGAATTTTAATCTTGCCTACTGTCCTTTTGGGGATGTGTTTGACAATCGATTAATGAGTAAACAAGCTGTTATCGATCCTTATATAAAGGATAAAAGCCTTATAGCCGTTGCTGAAAAGCTGGGAAGCCAGTTGCAGGCTTATGCATTAAGCTAGTTTTCGCGAGGCGGCTTTTTCAACCTGGTTTGCGTTTCCTACCTCTTCTTTTGCACTTCCTGCGATCAGCTTTGCCAGCTGTAAAGCGGCGGCTCTTATCTCGGGCACGCTGGTGATCTCCCACAGGACTCCCTTTGCAGGAGGCCCGATCGTATATAAGGAGGAGGAGGGGACGTTGTCCTTCCCGATGGCGGCTCCTTCCGGCGTACAATCGATGCCCAGCCGGAGGGCATCCGTCCGGATCACCCCTTTGGCCAATAGATTTTTAATCAAAGGATCTTCCAGCTTCTCATAATTCGATTGCGGCCCCATGCAATTTATAATGATGTCGCAGGCCAGGCGCCGGTTTTTTTTGGACGACCTATCCTGGTATTCTATGCAAAAATCGCTTACCGAACCCGGCCGGATGGACCTGACCCGACCTGCCACAATAGAAAGCCGTCTTTCCGACAATAACTTATGAATGATGCCGGCGCATTCAGCGGGCATCCGGTGCCTTGCTACTCCCCAGATATGGCGAAGATGTTCCATAAACTTCCTCTTCTCAGCAGTGGGCAGGTTCAACCATATCTCCTGGGTGAACGGACGTATAGCGTCTACTACGGCTTGCCAGTCAATATGCAGCCGCCGGGCTTCTTTGATATGTCTGTTCACTATCTTCAAGGCGTCCAATGCGGTGCTGACCGTTCGGACATTCAGCGCTGTAATCCCATACGGAGGGTTTTCCCGGTGTGCCGCCGGAATAAATCCATGCGTAGATAACGCCGTGATCTGCCCGCTGTATTGTTGTTGCTGCAGGGACAATACCGTATCGACCATCGTCAATCCCGTGCCTATTATAAAAACTTCCCGGATCGCTGCATGGCTCCTGAATAGCTGATGGTCCCATGAAGATGCGAAATAAGAGGGATGTTGCAGGTATCGGTTGTCATCCAGGTTCAGGGAGCCGGGTTTAAAGTTACCAAGAGCCAATATCAGTTTATCGAATCGTATTTCCGATCCTGATTCAAGCAATAAAAGACGGGAGGAGGGAATCATATCCACTGCATCGTCCTGTATGACAGTATACCGGACGGTGTCTCTTTTTTTGTTCAATTCCTTTTTTAGCGTGTCCTGGATATAGATCCTGTAAATTTTTCTGGGCACAAAGGACCGGCTCCCGAAATTATATCCCGCTTCGGTCAGCCAGTGGGTAAAGTCATCGCTGTGCCCGGGAAATGCGCTCATCTTCCCCGCCGGCACATTGAGCAAATGGAAATCTTTATCCGTAGAATAGGCCTGGCCGAGCATTTCGGGAGGGTTTCTTTCAATAACGGTAATGTCCATCCATGCAGGATGGTCTTGCCGCAACAGGTTAATGGTCAATAGTGTGCTGCTTAATCCTCCGCCGATGATAACAATTTTCATATTTGCGGGGTCTTTGCCGGTGATGCCGGTATAAGGCAGGAGGGCCTGATTAAATTCAGCTTTTCCAATCCGGCTATGATTTTGTTTACCGACTCTTCAATGGTCTCCGCTTCCGTATCGCAAATGATCTCCGGATCGATGGGTTCTTCATAGGCGTCGCTGATGCCGGTAAAGTTTGTCATTTCTCCATTCCTCGCCTTCTTATAAAGGCCTTTGACATCCCTGCTTTCACATACTTCGATGGGGCAGTTAACATATACTTCCACAAAGTTGGCTATCTTTTCCCTGATGCTGTTCCTTGTGTCCCTGTAGGGAGATATGGCAGAAACAATTACGCAAACCCCATGTCGAGATAACATCTCTGCGACAAAACCGATGCGGAGTATGTTCGTGCATCTGTCTTCTTTTGAGAAACCCAGGTCTTTACAGAGATTCTGCCGGACGATATCTCCATCCAGGATCTCACTGGCAATATTTCTTTCCAGCATTCTTAGCTGAAGCTGTTGGGAGATAGTTGTCTTTCCCGCTCCGCTATACCCGGTCAACCATACTGTAAACCCTTTTTTCATAGGCTTATTCCTATATGTTTTCAAACAGATTTAAACAAGTAAACGATCATATTCCTTCAGATATTGGCAGGCCGTCTTGTCCCAGCTGAATTTGCCGGCCCATTGAATGATGGCCTCCGATCTGTTATTTCCACAATGTTCGTCCAACACTTCCATTGTTCTGAGGCTCATGTATCCGGGATCGAAGTTCTCAAAGTAATAGGCTTCTTTACCGCCTATTTCCGGTAAGGACGTGCAGGTGGAGAGTAAGACGGGTTTGCCGAAATGCATGGCTTCTATTACCGGCAGGCCAAAGCCTTCTGCAATGGACGGGAAAGCGAATGCCAGGCAATTTTGAAGATACCAGGCTTTTTCAGCTTCGCTGACGACTCCTATGATATGGACTCTGTCCTGTACGCCCAATTCTTTCGCGGTAGCCTCGATCTTCAGCTTGTAGTCGTGTGTTTGGGTCTGCCCCGCAATGACCAGGTCAAAATCGTTCTTTAGCAGCATGGCCGGCAATACGTGAAAGTTCTTTTTATTCGTGATGGCGCCAACTGTAAAAAAGAATGGTTTTTTCGGTACGTAGGCCGGCGTCTCGGCGCCGGTTTCCGGCCGGATATTGCAGCCGTTATGGATTACCTGTACTTTTTCGGGGCTGACGGAAGTGTGTTCCAGCAGATCGTTTTTTACGTATTCCGAGATAGCCACTACCGAATCAGCCCTGTCCAGCTTCTTTCCCAGGTTAGCGAGGTATTTTTTCTGCCTGGCGAGCGGTTTGTTTTCGTATAAAAAATTCAGGTCATGAACTGTCAAAAGGACCTTTCCTTTAATGCAAAAAGGAAAATAATTCGTTCCCTGGAAAGTCGAATGGAACAACTGGTATTTTGCCAAAAATGGCTGATAGAATTTGTGAAGCGAGTGTTGAGCAACTACGGAGATGCCCTTATTAAAAAGCCCATGTTGTCTTTCAGGGGCATAGGTACTCAAATTGTATTCGTCGGTTCGATTGTGGAGAGCTATCGAATTTATCAGGTGGTTGCAAAAATGATACAACCCGGTATGCATGTAATTGGTTCTTTCTGCGTCTATAAGGATATTCTTCATAACAACTATTGATTTAGATATAAGTACACCTACAGCAAGTGCAATAATCCGGCCAAGGGAGGGGTTCTTATACTAAACTGATTATCAAATACTTAAAAAGCATCAATCGTAGGTTAGCTTATTCGGGAGCCTGCGTGAGTGACTGGAATAAGTTTTGCAGGGCAACCTGTTATAATCACTAATACGGCAAGGGTATAAGAAAAGTTGTGTAAGCATAAAAAAAATCTTTCTTATTTTGCCAGACGGGCTAAGGCAACCCTGAGGCTATTTACAATGTATAGTCAATTGGGGTCAGGTCCCTGATCTGATTATTTTGTCTAAAACTTCATACCGGTAATATGAATTTCTTTAAAAAAATGCGATTAAAAATAGAGGCTGAAGACAAAGTGTCTTATAAATACCTGAAGAAAATGGAAAAGTACAAGGACGGTTTAAAGGCTGTAAAGCCGCCGTCGCTGACGTTTCCGGAAAACAGGCCCCTGCATTTTAAACATAGCGGGAACTGTGGCGACATCATCTATGCTATTCCAACGATGAAGGCTATCGCCGGGGAGGAGGATATTAACCTGCATCTGCGTATCGATCAGCCGGCGGATTATGCCGGGCATGTCAAACATCCCCTGGGGAATGTGATGCTTAATAAAAAGATGGCCGATATGCTGCAGCCGTTGCTTTTGTCGCAGCCGGGCTTTAAAAGCTGTGAAGTATACGCGGAAGGGCCTATCGATATCGATCTGGATAAAATGCGGGAATATCCGTTGTTACTGGACAGGGGAAATATAGCCCGGTGGTATTTTTTAGTATTCCCGGTCAATTATGATCTGAACCAGGCCTGGCTGCAGGTAGCCCCGGACCCGTCTTGCAGGGAGGCTATCGTGATAGCAAGAAGTCGTCGTTACCGGGCGCCGGACATCGATTACGGGTTCTTAAACAGGTACCCCGACGTGCAGTTCATAGGTCTGCCGGATGAATATGCCGACATGAAGAGGAAGATCCCGCATATCAGGCACAGGCCGGTAAACGACTTTTTGGAAATGGCGGCGGTTATTGCCGGGGCAAAACTATTTATAGGGAACCAGTCCTTCCCTTTTGCTCTTGCAGAAGCACTGAAGGTGAACAGGCTTTTGGAAGTGCATTTTGAATGCCCGAATGTGACCGTATATGGTGATAAAGGATATGATTTTTGTTTTCAGCCGCAATTTGAAAAATTAGTACTATTACGCTATGAGTCTCTTTAGTATCGGTCAGAAAGCGGTGGTCGTTATTCCCGTTTATAAGCCCCTCTTAACCTGGCACGAGCAGGTATCGCTCCGGCAATGTTGTAAGGTGTTGGGCGATCATCCCATCACGCTGATAAAGCCTCATGCTTTAAATGTGGATGGTTACCGATCATACCATCCCAACTTCCTGATTGAATCATTTGACGATCAATACTTTAAGAGCACCAGCGGGTATAATCGCCTGATGCTCTCCGAAGGCTTTTATGAGCGGTTCCTGCACTTTGAATTTATCCTTGTCTATCAGCTGGATGCCTTTGTATTTAAGGACGATCTGTCACTTTGGTGTGAAAAGGGGTATGATTATATAGGGGCGCCCTGGCTTGGGGCGCCGTTCAAGGGGAATATTTTCCGGAGAATCGCCTATGCCCGAAAATTGAATAAAGCCTATCATGAGAACAGGAAACAGGAAGGGACTATTCTGCCGAGCGACATGCAATTTACCAACCGGGTGGGGAATGGCGGTTTTTCGTTGCGGCGGGTGAAAAAATTCTATAAGATCTGCCGGGAAGAAAAGCAGATGATCGCCTACTACAACCTGCATAACGAGCATCATTTTTTTAATGAAGATGTCTTCTGGTCTCTGGAGACGAATCGCGGGTATAAAAAATTAAAGATCCCGGGTTATAAAAAAGCTGTTAACTTTTCCATAGAATTCAACCCGGAATATGCTTTTAAGCTTACCAGGGGAAGGCTGCCTTTCGGTTGTCATGCCTGGGACCTCTATTCCGGGTTCTGGCAGGAAATATTGAAAAACGAATCAGATGAAGAAATTTAGTCGCATTTTTAAATATATCGGGTATTATAAGGGAAAGATCGCGCTGTATATGTCATTGACGATCATAGCGTCCGGTTTATCGGTGATCTCTATTGCCATGCTGGCGCCGCTGATGTCCATTATCTTTAATACCAAAGGCAGCGAAGCGGCAAGACAGAGTATCGAATCGGGTAAAGCGGGAAAGTTTGTCTCCCAATTTATAGCCAGGGCTATCGAACAGCATGGGCAAATGTATGCGGTAGCCATCTGTTGCGGGTTGATCATTTTCGCCACTTTCTTAAAGAACCTGTTCCTGTACCTCTCCTCTTATATTTCGGTACCGGTGAGAAGTTCTATTATTATCCACTTGCGAAACGATATGTTTTCAAAGGTGCTGACCCTGCCCATCGGCTATTTTTCCGAACAGCGGAAAGGGGATATCATGTCACGCATGACCAATGATGTAAGCGAGATAGAAAGCTCCATCGTCAGTACCATGGAAGGGTTGATCAAAGATCCTGTTTTGGTATTGAGTTACCTGGCGACCCTGATCTATATCAGCCCGACGCTGTCTCTTTTCCTTTTGGTGCTGCTGCCTGTCACCGCCTTCATAATCGGCCGGATAAGCCGCACCCTGAAAAAGCAATCTTCGGCCTCTTCCGTCCGGGTAGGAGAAACCCTGTCCATACTGGACGAGACATTAGGCGGTATACGTGTGATAAAGGCCTTTTCCGCCGAGCTGCTGGTAAAAGACCGCTTCGAATCGCTGAACCATTCCCTTTTCAATATCAGCAAAAAGATGAGCGCCCGACGGGATTTGGCCTCACCCCTGACCGAGCTGCTTGGCGTGATCGTGCTGTGTGTGATCTTATATTTTGGCGGCGGCCTCGTATTACATAGCAATACCCTGAATGGCGGCGACCTTATTGCGTATATAGCCATTTTCTCCCTGATGATCAATCCTGCCAAGACCTTGTCCACGTCCTTTTTTAATGTGCAGCGGGGGGCGGCGGCCATCGAGCGTATCGAGGAGCTGCTGGCTTCGCCCGTGGTGATAGAAGACACCGGAACAAAAAAGCTGGAATGCTTTAACGGGCAGATAGAGTTTAAAAACGTGCATTTCAGCTATGCGGATAAGTCCGTATTGAGGAATATCAGCTTTGTCATTCCCAAAGGGAAAACGGTGGCGCTTGTAGGCAGCAGCGGCGCCGGCAAAAGCACGCTGGCCGACCTGGTTCCACGCTTTCACGATGTAACGGACGGGGAGGTATTAATTGACGGTGTAAATATTAAAGAGTATAATCTGGCCTCGGTAAGGAAGCATATCAGTATCGTAACACAGGAGCCGATCCTGTTCAATGAGACGGTGGCCGGCAATATTGCATTGGGCATGAACAATGCGGCTATGGAAGATATCGAACAGGCGGCCAAAGTAGCCAATGCCTATAATTTCATTCAGTCGAAAAAGAATAAGTTCAATACCAACATAGGAGACAGGGGCAATAAGCTCAGCGGCGGAGAGAAGCAGCGTGTAACCATTGCCCGAGCCCTGCTAAAAAACCCTCCTATCCTGATTCTGGACGAAGCAACGTCTTCGCTGGACACCGAAAGCGAACGGCTGGTCCAGGATGCCGTTTATAAGATGATGCAAAACCGTACTTCACTGGTAATAGCCCACCGTCTGAGCACCGTTCGTCATGCGGATGAAATAATCGTTCTCGATAAGGGAGAGATCGCGGAACGCGGTTCGCACGGGGAACTTATGCAAATTGAAAACGGCATTTACCGAAAGCTGGTTACGATGCAGGAGCTGCAATAGGCGGGAGGGACGGGAACCGGCATCGATTCACTATAGAAAAGCAGCCTGAGCGGTGCTCAGGCTGCTGTAGACGGGAGAGAGGATTGACCGGGACTATTCCGGATTTTATAAGACGATGATCTTACGTGTCGTTTGTTGATTCGCACTGATTACGTTCAGGATATAGGTGCCGGTCGTTACCCCACCCTGTTTGATATTATCCCATCCCAGCTGTGTTGTCCCCGGGGAGAGCTGTCCTTCCTTGTTAAGCAGCAACCGGCCGCTCATGTCCCAGAGTTCAAGCCGGACAGGCCCTGCTGTCTGTTGTGTTATATAAACAGAGAGCCGGTTGACCACCGGGTCGGGAAATACAGAAAGGCTATTCCCGGTATTGTCAAGGGTGGCGCCAAGGCCATTTCCTGCTCCTGCGATCAGCGCGGTAATATGTATCCCGCAGCCTCTGTTGTTATAGGCGACGCCTCCCAGATAAGAAGTCGTGTCCAGATGGGTCTCGAACCCATATTGATTGAAGGTGGTATCCTTTTTAGCCGGATCGCCGTTCCCGACGGTATCCCTGTAGAAATAGGCTTTGCAGGGATTGTTGTGCTTCGTATAGTAATCGTTGTAGGTAAAGATAAGGTTGGACTGGCTATAAGCAAAGGCCAGCACATTATCGGAAGACGAATAGACGTCATTTTCATCGAAGGTGAGGTGCTGGATACGTTGCATATAGATCTCTACACCCTGACCGGCCGAGTCCAGGGTACCATATCGTCCGTTAGCCCGGGCATAAAGGGTCGGGTTAATGGTATAGTCATTGGAGATCGTATTGTATTTGACCAGGACATTGTTACAGATGGCTGTAAGGTTATTGCTTCCCAGGTATATTCCGGGCCCAAGGTTATTCCAGATGTTGTTGCTGATGATCGTGTGTCCTCCGCTGGTGCTGGAATCCTGTTCATTACCGACGGAGATGCCCGTTCCGTTATTATAGCTCTCGTTGCCTGTAACGGTGACATTGAGGGAGCCATCGAGGTAGATACCGGCCGAGGTGGCTACCGGTGAGATACAACGGTAGATGGAATTGTCCTGGATCAATCCGTTCCGGGATTGATTATTCGCTTTGAGCAAGCTGGGGTAGCTATTGAGCACCCATTGATAGTTGCCTGCGGCGACAAACCCTATGTTGGCGACATCGTATATTTCGTTGCCTATTACGGTGAAGGTGTCCACATTCCCGTTGATAGCCACTCCTTCCGCATATCCTGACACGATATTGTGAACGGTGTTGTTGCTGATGAGCAAATTGGTGACAGGCGTGTTGGTATTGCCCAGGACGGTGATGGCGCTTAGTACGTCGGTCGGCTGCGGGTTTTTGGCTTTCGTGGTATCACGGGTCCATTTCATATTATTGAGGTCGTTGTTCACGATCTGGATATGCGACCCGTTACCGCTGACGATGATCCCATAGCGGACGTCCTTCAGGCTGTCTCCTGTAACGGGATCGATGGTCGTCAGCGTGGCATCGTTCGTCAGGTTCTGGATATTCAGCCCATTAATATTGACATAACTGGCGCTGTCTATGATAAAGATGCAGGCATATTTTTGGGTGAGCCCTCCCCCGTCGACTGTCGGAGTAGCCAGGGTGCTATCGCCGGGATAAGGGGTGATGGTGAACCATTTGCCGTTCTGTCCCCTGTTGTGACCGATGTATACGGGCGCTTTTAACGGGTAGGCGCCGCTCCGGAGGTAGATGGTGATATTCGAGTCGAGAAGCGTCGCGGGCGTCGTGGAAAAATCATAGCCGGCCCCGTTGACAGCATAATTGATAGTTCGCCAGGGCAGGGCTTTCGAGCCGGTTCCGGTGGTATCGTTGCCTGTCGGGCTCACATAGAACTGGTAACGGGGTTGGTGGTAAATAATATTCGAATCTACGTCGGCTGTCTGGGTAATGGTGCCTGCAGTACCCGATACCGTAACGAGGCTGCCATAGTAGCCGGGCGCGATGGTAACGAAACGGCTGGTGTCTATCAGCACATTGTTGGGCAGGCTGCTGGTCCCTGCTACATAGACCGGGTAGATATTTTTATCAGTAGGAGAAGGGAATTTAGCTTCGGCCGTATCGCTATTCCACAACATATTGCGAAATGAACAATTGCGGATATCTATATTACTGCCGCTGCCGCTGATATAGATCCCGTAAGCAGTGATATTCTGCAGGTTGGCAAAGGTGAGTCCCTGCAGACGTATGTTACTGGCGCCGGCGATACTCGCCATGTATGAGTAGTTGCTCGTAAGGCGGGATCCATCAAAGGTGACCTGCTCACCGGGGTAGGCTTTGAGCGTGAAATAGTGTCCATTCAGTCCGTTGTGGTTCGAGCTGATGTAAATAGTCGTGTCGCTGGTGAGATAGTAGGTACCCTGACGAAAATACAGGATAACATCGGAGGTATCCGATTGGGGAGTGCCGAACATGCCGGACAGGAGATTATTCCAGGGGCTGGCAAGGGTGCCGTTCCCGTTCGTGGTCTTTGTGATGTCGACGTAATAGACTTGTTGGGCGGAGGATCGGGTGGCAAAAAGAGACAGGAGTGAAATGGATAACAGGAGTAAAAAATTCTTTCTCATGTAAGTGTTATTAAGGTTTAATGAAATGGTTTCGGACAGCGCGCATACCAAGATTGAAATAATTACTGAATTTTAAAAGCGGTGCCGACGGCCGTGTTGGCGGATGGGCGATACACAATCGTTTGCGAAAGACACACAAACGTTTGCGCTATTTGGGGGGCATAGGTATATTTTCTTTCCCGCGTGAAACTTCGGGTAAGAAAGTAAAGAAGCTGGAGATACGGTGGTAAGCCTGGCGCTGTAAGCTGCTAATGGCTGACGGCCCGCAGCATGCCGCGTTTATGATCGTATTTGAATGCCAAAGGAAAGATGATGCCCAGCAAAAGGGCATATCCGGCGAAGACGAACCAGATGCTTTGCCAGTCTTTGACGCCGCCTGCGGTGAAATGGTCCACGACCCAGCCGCTGCCGACGCCACCCAGGAAAGCTCCCAGGCCGTTGGTCATGATCATAAACACGCCCTGCGCGCTGGCCCGGATGGTGATGGGGGCTTCTTTCTCGATGAACAGGGAGCCCGAGATATTGAAGAAATCGAAGGCCATTCCGTAGATGATCATGGAGAGCACGAGGAGCGGCAGCCCGCTTCCGGGGTTACCGATGCCAAACAAGGCAAAGCGGAATACCCAGGCAAAAATGCTCATGAGCATTACTTTTTTGATCCCGAAGCGATTGAGGAAAAAAGGAATGGTCAGGATAAAAAGGGTTTCGGAGATCTGGGAGATGGAGGTGAGCAGGTTGGGATGTTGTACGGCAAAAGTGCCCGAATAATTTTTGGAGAAATCGCTGATAAAGGGCAGGCCGAATGCGTTGGTGATCTGCAGGGCGGCGCCGAGGAACATGGCGAAAAGAAAGAATATGGCCATTTTCCGCTGTTTGAACAGCACGAAAGCATCCAGTCCCAGGGAGGATGCCAGGCTTTTCTTTTCCGAGGTCTTGACGGGAGTGCAGGAAGGCATGGTAAACGCGTAGATCCCCAGGAGGATGCCGGCGCCGGCGCTTACATATAGCTGCATCGGGCTGGCCGTCCAGCCGCAAATATCCACGGTCCACATGGCGATGATAAAGCCGACGGTGCCCCAGACGCGGATCGGAGGAAAAAGCTCTACGATATTGAGCCCTTTCTTCTCCAGCACGATATAGGAGACAGTATTGTTCAGGGCGATGGTCGGCATATAGAACATGTTATTGAACAACATGATGATATAGAGGGTGCGGTAATCGGAGACGGTGGAGGCCCAGAGGAGGAGGCCGGCGCCGATAAGATGGCAGGTCCCAAGGAGTCGCTCTGCATTGATCCAGCGGTCAGCCAGGATCCCCAGCAGTCCCGGCATGAACAGGGAGGCAATGCCCATGGTGCCGTATACGCTGGCGACTTCTCCGCCGGTGAAATGAAGCGTAACGATCATGTATTTGCCCATTGAGATAAGCCAGGAACCCCAAACGAAAAATTGCAAAAAGTTCATGAAAATGAGACGAAGCTTGATATTCATCATGTGTCCGGGGTTATTTTTGGTTTAATGATGGAAGATAAAGAATTTTTTGGATGAAACCGCCTTGCGGCGGTTTCATTCGGAGGGCGGCAACGCCGGCGACGCAAGTACTTGGGCCGGGAAGGATTGTAGGCATATATGCCTACAATCCCTAACTTTGCCTTCGGAATAAAAAGACAGACTATGAGCACAAAGACACAGGTAGAGGCAATCATAAGAACAACGGATAAGGAATTATACCGAATCGGTGAAAAGGTATTGGCGGGAGAAAGGATCACGCCCGCCGAGGGACTGACGCTTTTTGAGAAGGGAGATATCTCCTACCTGGGCGCCCTGGCGAACTATGTCCGCGAGAAATTACATGGGGACAAGACCTATTTCAACCGTAATTTCCATATAGAGCCTACCAATGTCTGTGTGTTCACCTGCCAGTTCTGCTCTTATTCCCGCCTGTATGCTCACCGGGATGAGGGTTGGGAGCTCAGCCAGGAACAGATGCTGAATATCGTAAAGGGCTATGATGGCAAGCCGGTGACGGAGGTGCATATTGTGGGTGGTGTTCATCCGAAAATGAACCTGGATTTCTTCGCGGAGCTGCTGCAAAAGATAAAAGCCCATCGTCCGGAGCTGCATATCAAGGGATTTACGGCTGTGGAGCTGGATTATATGTTCCGCAAAGCCAAGCTGAGCGTGGAGGAGGGGATGAAAAAACTACATGCGGCGGGTCTGGATTCCATGCCGGGCGGCGGAGCGGAGATCTTCCATCCCGATGTCCGTAACATCATCAGTGCGGATAAGGTGGATGGTGATGGCTGGCTGAAGATCCATGAAGCGGCTCACCGGGAGGGAATGCATACGAATGCCACCATGCTGTATGGTCATATCGAGTCTTATGCGCATCGTATCGATCATATGGAAAGGCTGCGGGAATTGCAGGACCGGACGGGAGGGTTCAATACGTTTATCCCGCTTAAATTCCGCAATAAGGATAACGATATGAGTCATGTGCCGGAATCTTCCGTGGTAGAGGATATGAAGCTCTACGCGGTGGCCCGGTTATATATGGATAATTTCCCTCATCTGAAAGCCTACTGGCCCATGTTGGGAAGGCAGAATGCCCAGTTGACGCTCTCTTTCGGGGTCAATGATCTGGATGGGACCATTGACGATACTACGAAGATCTATTCGATGGCGGGCAGCGAGGAGCAGACTCCCAGTCTGTCAACGGCGCAGCTGGTGTCCCTGATCAAGCAGGTGGGACGGGAGCCGGTAGAGCGGGATACGCTTTATAATGAGGTGAGGAATTATAAGGATATAGATCTCAATACGATTGAGATGGATGCGTCGTTGAATTAAAATTGAGCCTTTACACTAAGTTGACTATAATTATATTGTCAAAAAAGTTGACTATGTAATTATAGTTAGTATATTTGACTATAAATCTATAGTCATGAAAAATATCGTGGGGAACCCCGCCCGGGGTGAAAACTTCTTTAAAAGGGACCATGAGGTTAAAAAAATCCTCAATAGCCTCCATAACGATAACAATATCCAGATTGCGGCCCCACGAAGAGTCGGGAAGACATCGATCTTGTTCTATATGCTCGATAACCTGGTCGAAGGTTATCGATATGTCTATGTAGATACGGAAAGCGTCAATTCGGAGGAAGATTTTTACAAGAAATTGCTGAAGGAAATACTAAAGCTGGATGGCATGGAATCAATTGCGACCCGGTTTATGAAAGCAGCCGGAGCCGCCGCCAGAAAGATAAAAAGTATCAAGGTCGCAGAAGTTGGCATCGAGCTCAAAGATGCGGAACAAGGCCTATCCTATTATGAAGACCTGGTGCATTTTCTTTCGGGGATTCAGTTGGAGGAAAACCGAAAATTAATCTTGCTGATCGATGAATTCCCGCAAACCATCCTGAATATTGTAAATGCCGATGGCACGGAATCGGCCATACGCTTTTTGCAATCCAACCGCACCTTAAGGCTGGATCCTGATATTATCAATAATGTACGCTTTATCTACACCGGCTCGATCGGGCTAAATCATACCGTTGCCGCCATCGATTCGACGGCATTCATCAACGACCTGAATACGCTTGAGATAGGGCCGTTGAACGAGGCTGAGGCACGCTTGTTATTGGATCAATTGCTTGCTGCCAGGAATGTTACGATAACACCCGCAGCCAGCGACCATTTGCTGAAAAAGCTGGAATGGCTGATCCCGTTTCACATCCAATTGCTGGTGCAGGAACTGCTGAGAAAGGAAGATCCTGGCAATTGTATAGACGTTGCTCCTATCGATCAGGCCTTTGAAGAAATCATTGCCGCCCGTAACGATAATCACTTTGCTCACTATTTCAGCCGGCTAAAAGTTCAATTTAAGGGAGATGAGCTGAACTATGTGTTGGAAATTCTGAAGATGATCGCTGAGTCGGGCACCATTACGCGCGTGCAATTGCTCGACCAATCGGCGCGCTTTAATACGGAGGATCATTATAGGAAGATCGTGGAAATCTTGGTGTACGACGGCTATATCAATAATATTGGCGATGGGGGAACCTATCGTTTTAATTCCCCGGTAGTCAGAATGTGGTGGCTTAAATATATCTGCAAATAGAAGGTCATGAGCACATTTTTGTATAATCCCGATCAAAAAAGCAAGGATGAGATCATTTCGGAGTTCGTGGTCAGGCAGGAGATCTATGAGGAGATCATGCAGGACCTCGAAGGCTCCCGGATGCTGCACCCGGAACAGCATTACCTGATTGTGGGACAAAGAGGCATGGGCAAGACAACCTTACTGCTTCGAATAAAGTATGGCATCGAAGACTCTCCTGTTTTACAGGATATCCTGATACCAGTGGCCTTTACGGAGGAACAATACCAGGTTAGCGAACTGGCCAATCTTTGGGAGTATGTAGCCGAATATCTGGAGGACTATCATGGATTCGCAGGTATATACGATGCCATGGAGAAGCTTGCCACCGACCCCCATTTTGAGGAAAGGGCCTATGAAATACTGGATGTAGCGCTGGTAAACAAGCGAAAAAAAATAGTGCTGCTGATCGACAATATCGGCGACCTGCTGCATAAGTTGGAGATCAAGGAGATCCACCGCCTGCGGGAAGTTTTGCAGACGAATAATAATATCCGCATAATCGGCGGGTCCACGAACTACATGGAGGACTTTCTGGACTATCAGCAACCTTTTTATGAGTTTTTTAAAGCCATCCGGCTGGATGGGCTTGACAAGGAGGAAACGATCGGGCTGATCCTGAAGTTGGGCGAACTGCATGACAAAAAAGAGAAAATCGAACAAGTAGTGCGTGACACGCCCGGGCGAATTGAAACCATGCGTATTCTTACCGGAGGCGTTCCAAGGACGGTATCCATCCTGTTCGGCATATTTCTGGATTATGAGCACGAACAGTCGATCAAGGATTTATACCGGATACTGGACCTTGTCACGCCCTTGTACAAACACAGAATGGATGATCTGCCGGTGCAGCAGCAAAAGATTATCGACGCGGTGGCGAGGCATTGGGAACCTATCACCGTAAAGGAACTGACTGCCAAGACCCGGTTGGTCAGTAAGACTCTATCGGCACAATTGAACCAGCTGGAAAAGGAGCAGATCGTAATTAAGAACAGCACCAGCAACAAGAATAAAACCTATTTGATCCGGGAACGGTTTTGGAACATTTGGTATCTGATGCGGTATGGTAGAAAAGACGATAAGGAAAAAATAATCTGGCTGGTTAAGTTCCTGGAAGCTTGGCTCAGTGATGACGATTTAAAGGAGCGGATCGATTCGTTTGTGGAAAAGGTAAAAAAAGCGGATATCGATAAGGATCAATTAAAGTTCTTTTCTAAGGTTTATGTTTCATTGGCCAATTTATCTGCCAGCAATAAATTGAAACTGAAATCTATTGAAAAGGAGACCGAGGAAGAGATAACGTTAAGCGACACGGAATGGACCGAATGTGCTGAAAATGCTTTTGCCGGGGGAAATTATTATGATAGCCTACGATATATCGTAAAAGTTAAGGAGTGGAACATCGAAAGTCTTGGACTTGTAATTAGGCTGGGTTCTACCAATCTCCTGGAGAAAATTAGTGAGCGAGAGGATGAATTTTTTCAGGAAGCCGAATGGAGTAAACTGATGTGGGCGGTTTCAATAGGACAAATATTTGATCGTCTTTCCATATCAAAATCTGCCGAAGATGACATTCATTATGAGGAATATTTGTATTTTTTAGACTACTACTTTAAAATGGTGATGCTTATCAATCAAGTCGAAGAAAGATCATACAAAGAATTGCTGGCTTCAATTTATGCTGCTAGTCTATTCGTTAGCAAACTGATTTCAATCGGCCTTTACTACGCAGTCTACAAAATGGTAGAGGAAGCCTCGATACTGATCGGTGAAAAAAACATTTTCCTGAGAGATCAGTGGAAGCCCTTCTACCTGGCGATAAAATACCTTTATCAACCCGAAGAGCTTACTAAACAACCGTCAGAGCTTAGTTCGCAAGCCTTTTCCTTTATTAAAATACTGACAAGGGCGGATAGCGAAGACTAGCATTCACTTAGTCCCAACGGGATCTGGACGGCCAGTCCGCCGTCGGAAGTTTCTTTGTATTTACTGTTCATGTCCTGTGCAGTGCTCCACATGGTGCTGATGACGGCGTCCAGGGATACTTTGGCGAAATCGGGGGTGCTTTGCAGGGCCAGTTGGGAAGCGGTGATGGCTTTGATGGCGCCCATGGTATTTCTTTCTATACAGGGTATTTGCACTAATCCGCCGATGGGGTCGCAGGTAAGTCCCAGATGGTGTTCCATGGCGATCTCCGCGGCCATCATGGCCTGACGCTGGGAGCCGCCGACACATTCTGTCAGGGCCGCGGCGGCCATTGCGGAAGAGACGCCGATCTCGGCCTGGCATCCGCCCATGGCAGCGGAAATCGTCGCTCCTTTTTTGAAGATGCTGCCTATTTCGGAGGCTGTCAGTATGAATTGCAGGATTTTGTCGTCGGATAGCCCGTCACAGAAGAGGGCATAATATTGCAGGACGGCGGGGATCACGCCGGCGGCTCCGTTGGTGGGGGCGGTGACCACTCTTCCGAAGGAAGCGTTCTCTTCATTGACGGCCAGGGCAAAACAGCTTACCCAATCCAATATATATTTGAAGTCGCTACCTCCGGCGCGGATGGCCCCTACCCAGGATTCGAAGTCGTGATAGGTCCGGCCTCCGATCAGTTTTTTATTGAGGGCTGCGGCCCTGCGCTGGACGTTCAGGCCGCCGGGGAGCATTCCTTCGGAATGGCAACCCCGGTAGATACATTCTTTCATAACCCGCCAGATGTTGAGCACGCCGGTCCGGGTGGCCGTTTCCGAGCGCCATGCGCCTTCATTTTCCATGACCACTTCGCTGATGCTCATGCCTGTCTTGCGGCACCAATGCAGGAGGTCCGCATTGGTATTGATGGGGAAGGGCAGCTGCACGGATAAGTTGGCGCCAGCCTCCTCCCCTTCTTTCTTTACAAATCCACCGCCGATAGAGTACCAGGTCTCGGCCAGCTGTGTTCCGTTCTGGAGGGTAGCCAGGAAAGTCATAGCATTGGGGTGGTAAGGCAGGGTCTCCGTATATAAAAAAGAGATATCAGTAATAGGGTCGAAGTCAATTTCCTGCGATCCTGCTACCCGGAGTCGTTTATGGGTGAGGATATTCTGTATGGTAGAATCGATGAGGCCGATCTCGAAGGTGACGGGATCTTCTCCGGCCAGGCCCAGTTGGATGGCTATATCGGTACCGTGTCCTTTGCCTGTCTTGGCGAGGGAGCCGTATAATAAGACCTGCAGGGTGACGAGCCGGGAAAGAGCGGATTGTTTTTCCAGGGAGTCGGTGAATCGCTGGGCTGCTCTCCAGGGGCCTAAAGTATGGGAACTGGAGGGTCCGATCCCGATCTTGAACATGTCGAATACGGAAATGGATTCGTGTGGCAAAGGAATTGAGTTTTGGCAAAGATATTACCTTTCGGGGTCCTAATTCCAGGTTTAAATTTGAAGATTACGTCAATTCAGAGGGGTGAAATCGTAATTAAAGACCAGGTCACCAATTGATTTCATTAGTTGTTTGAAGTAAATCGGTTTCATTCTATTAATCCGGGCTCCTTTTATATGCTCGTTTATACATAATGTTATTAAATGCATCCTGGCATGCGAATTCTTCTTAGGCAATGGGTTTTCAAACATTTCATCTTCCAGGTCAAATGATAAGTCATCGTGAAAAACAGTTGAAGATGTAATCATGACTGCTACAAATGTACCTTCGTATTCATTTGCTTCCCTGGTAGATAAAACAATGAAGGGATGATGTTCTAATTCGAAATCATGTGTGGGAGGGAACAAGTATACATCACGTTGTTCTACGGTCATAGGTGGCTGTTTGCAACGAAGTTAACGAACACTTCGAAGATTCAATAGCCAAAGATGACGTTTCAATACGAGTTTTTTTGTTTTGACGCTTTAATATTCGTAAAGTGGAATACAAGCTATCAATGGTCTCTTCTAAAATAGGGTCCCAGGAGTTGACCTCATAATTTTTGGAATGTAAGTGATCTGAAAATTCAGAAAGTATTTGCTTTAAGGATATATTGAGTTTAATTATTCTATTTATACTGTCGATTGTTTCGCTTAGATCCATTCCCAGTAAAGCGTCTTTTTTACTTTCTATATCAGAAAGCAACCCTTTTGACTCAATGACTTGGGTCAGTAAAAAAATATTTATTTTTTTTACTGCCTTCCTTACAAAAAATCTTGTAACAAACTGGAAATCAAATCTTATTGCAATCCTGATCTTTTTCGTTTCCCGGGCAGCGTCTTTATATTGACGCTGAAGGAAGGTGTCATATAGTGGGATGGACAGCATAAATGTAGATAGGTTAATTAATGAATTTGTTCCTATCAATGAAAATTACACAAAGGTTTAAAAAGCATACAGGGATATTCGAGGACTTCTATGGTAACGAATAAAGCCTGTTTATATTCCAAAGTTAATGAAAAAGGTTGGCATATGCCGATATTGCCTTTAATAGGGTTTCGTACGTGAACGGCCAGTAATCCCGTCCCAAACGCAGAGAAGCAAGGACATAATATTTCCCATGACAAACGACATAAAAATGTAATTTGCCACCCTAAAATAGTAAGGCATGCCCCTTTTGAAGGGGACATCGTAATAAAGATTCATGTGGCACCTTTGCAGGTGATTACTTAATTGGTATGCATTGAAATCTTACGATTATGGCCTAATAAGGCCATATATAGATCAAATATACAACCTTTTTACAACTATACAAATTTTTATACAACTTTTTTACAACTAATTGGGCGTGAAAAAACATCAGCATCCAGAAAGAGACAATAGCAGGCGAATCATCGAGTTCCGGCAACATGCTTTTTTGCTTTTAACTCAATATACGCAAGTAGAAATAGCTGAAAAACTAGATGTTGACAAGACTAATTTTAATAAGTATTATAATGATCCCGATACCAAGCCTGGTCCTGAGTTTCTCAACAAATTTGATGCTGTTTTTGGGGAAGAGGTCATAGCGTTGATAGACTATCTGAAGACCTACAAAAAAAGAGAGCATCAGGTCTCAGAGCCTTTGGATGAATACGTAGCTTCCGGCCTTGTACATAACTACATAGAATCTTTAAAGGATCAAATTGGAACATTGAAGAGCGACAAGGAATTCTACAAAGGATTCTACAAAGACGAAATTGCCTTTTATCAGCACCTCATTCTCAAGCACTTGCCGGAAAATACACCGGGAAAGACAGAAGCCCAAGTTTCAGAAGATTTTAGCGTGAGAATCTTCACACCTGAACAAGAAACAGGTAAAAGTGATGAAAACGCATTAAAAGAAGGAGATAGATAACGCCGGAATATGCAAAAAAAAGCCCCTGTGGTTATGCAGGGGCTGTTAGCAGGTAGTTCATGGTTACTGCACATCAAGCAGATGTATATTAAAAATCAGGATAGAATAAGCTGGAATTACGATATTACCGGTAGTTGCGTCCTTCTGTGCCTGCCCTCCGTAACCGAGCGAGGGGGGTATATAAAGCCAAATACTTCCTCCTTTTTTAATCAGCGGCACCCCTTGCTGCCATCCGTCGATGAGATTTGCCAGTTCGGTGACAAAGCTGCTCTGCTGATCGAATATCTTTCCGGTTGTCAATTGCCCCGCATAAGCCATTGTGATCTGGGAGCATTCTCCTGGTGTCGCCCCTGTCCCGGCATCGTCAATTTTGTAATAGAACCCTCTTGGGTGTAATGTGGCGACTATGCCTACCGAGTCTAAATATTGCTTAACTGCCTGTTGTTCAGTCGTTGATGCGACCATTCCATCATCGCTGTACGAACAGCTTTTCTTTGAGCAGGAACCAAAACAACAGGAAGCTATTACTAAACACCACAATAAATACCGCATGCAATTTTTTTACGCAAATATAGTCCCTGTAATTATAGACAACCCCTTTCTATGAATTGCTGCAAGAGAAATTAAAAAAAAATAAAGTTTTTTTTATTTACTCCGAAGGGAAGGTCTCTTTCTGTGGAGAAGGGACGGCAGATGGGGAGGGTTCTTCGGTGACGGAGGGTTGATCCGGAGCGGGGTGATGTTCCAAGGCGGAGGGTGGTTCCGATGGCCGGTTCAATAGTTCGCGATAGCGCTGTTCGTATTGGTCCCATTTGTGCTGCTGGTTGAAGATAGCTATGAAGACGACGATGACCAGGAGGGCGAAGACCAGGACCAGGGGGTTGAAGTCGGGGCTGTTGGCCTCCAGGGCAGCCCTTTTGTCCCAGCCGGATTTCAGGCTGATGGCGATAGGAACGGCGAATAAGAGCCCGATAGGGATACCCACGAGGAATTGGCGGAAGATACGTTTGCGACGGAGGCGGTTTTGTTCCCAATACCGGACAAAATCCTTTTCCTGCTGTGTAAGCATTGATAACTGATAAAAGTTGTTATACAAAGGTAGCCAGGAGGCAGGATAATTTGTCATTTTCAATGTATTACGGGGAAGTTTTTTTATCTTACGAACTCAAAATCCATAGAACTCAAAATCCATAGAACTCAAAATCCATACGGTTTGAAATTACCTCAACTATTATCCCAGTTCCTATACCAGACCAAGAAACTGGACCTACCCGGAATCGGCAGCTTCGTGCTGGACCCTACTGTCGTTATCCCGGAGGAGTCGGATAAGAGCGGGCAGACCGTTGCGGCAGGCATCACCTTTAAAAACACCCTGGTCGTCAATCCCGATGATGCGCTGATCACCTTTATCAAGGAGCATACCGGCAAAATGAAGCCCCTGGCGGCAGCTGATCTGGATTTCTTCCTTACAACCGGCAAGCAGCTACTCAATATCGGTAAGCCTTTCTACCTGGAGGGGATCGGCACCCTTGCGAAGAACAGGGAAGGCAAACTGGATTTCGTGCCCGGGGAATATAGTACCGCCCGTTTGCAGGATGCGGCTACCGAGAAAAAAGAACGGTTAGAAAAGAAAAAGACGGCCACCAGCTTTGATGAACCGCCCCGGGAATATGAGCCCAGGTCCAATACGGTCCGGCAGACCCTGTTACTGGTAGGTCTTATCGGCGGATTAGTCGTCATCGGATGGGGAGGTTATTATCTGTATAAACGCAATACGTTTGTGGAGCCTGCTGCGGAGATAAAACCCGCGGAGGAAAATAAGCCGGCTGCCGTGACAGATTCGGCCCATTCGCCGGCGGACAGCGTAAAAAGGGTTCCAGCCAGAAATGCCTCTGCGAATTCTGCTGCAGCCAAACCATCGGACAGCCCTGTAAAACCGGGAGCAGCGGCCACAACGCCTCCAACGGCGGCGCCTTCAACGGCTCCCGTGGAAGTGCCTCCTGGCGCCAGTCTCTATAAGTTCGTCATCCTGGAGACGACGAAGAAAGGCAGGGCCCTGCGGAGATACAATCAACTACTGGGTTACCAGCTGAACATAAAAATGGATCAGAAGGATTCGTCCTATTTCAAGCTGTATTTCCCCATTGCCGCGACAATCAGGGATACGACTCATATCAAGGATTCCTTAGAGGATGTCTATGCGGCCCATGTTTCTATTCAACGCTGATTATACATCTGAATACCGATTATTTATATGCGACCCGACGCAGCTTTACAACCCGAAACCGCTTTACGCCCTAATGCCGCTTATTGGATGGAAAAACTGGACCTGACCCGGCATGTCGAAGGAGGAGCCTTCCGGGAAGTCTATCGTTCGATCCTGTCCATTCCCCGCAAATCTTTGCCGATCCTTTACCAGGGCGACCGTAATGCTGCTACCAGTATTTATTTTCTGTTAGCCAAAGGCGAATTCTCCGCATTCCACCGGATTGCCTCGGACGAATGCTGGCATTTCTATTTTGGGGATACCTTGCTGATCTATGAGATCGGGCATACGGGCAGCCTGACGATCCACCGGTTGGGAAGTAATATAGAGAAGGGCGAAAGCTTTCAAACGGTGATCCGGGCCGGGAGCTGGTTTGCCTCTGCGCCGGCGGAGGGAAGCGAATATGCCCTGGTGGGCTGCACGGTGGCGCCGGGGTTTGACTTCGCGGATTTCGAGCTGGCCGACCGGGAAGCCCTGGCCAAACAGTATCCCGCACACGAGGAGCTAATCAGAAAGCTGACGCGGGTTGATAAATGAGCCCTTCTTTCATTACCCATTTTACTTTACGGACCAGCGAGATATTGATGGACGGGTCGCCTTCCACGACCAGGAGATCGGCCAGCAGGCCCACTTTTACCCGGCCTGCTTTATCGGCAATCTTAAAGACATCGGCATTGACGGAGGTGGCAGACCGGAGCACGTCCAGGGGTTTCATTCCGTAATCGGCCATCGCTTCCATTTCCCGGGCATTGTCGCCATGCGCATATACGCCTACGTCGCCTCCCATGCAGATAGTCACGCCGGAAGCCAGCGCCTCTTTGAAGTTTTCTCTTTTTTTCTTTATCCGGAGGGGTTCGGGATCCACTCCTTTTCTCCATCCTTTGTATTGTTCGGTGGCGTCTCCGGCAGCCAGGGTGGGACACAGGGCGATTCCTTTTTCCTTCATGGCGGCAAAAATCTCCGGGGTGCCTCCATCTCCGTGCTCGATCGTCGTCACGCCGGCCTGGATAGCCCTGCGCATACCTTCCGCGGTGGCGGCATGAACCACTACGGGTCGTCCGCTGCTGCCGGCTACTTCCACCACCTTCTTCAGCTCATCTACCGTAAAAGTGGGGGCAGGCTGCTGGTCGAGGCCCCAGCGGTAATCCGCATAGACTTTTATCAGGTCCGCTCCTTTCCCGATCTGGGTCCGGACCTCTTTGATCAGGGCGTCCATGCCATCGGCTTCCGCCGCCCCATGGATCGTCTCGATATCATAGCTTAATTCTTTCGGTCCGTAGCTGCCGGTGGCAACAATGGCGCGGGTGGCAACGATCATATGCGGACCGGGGATGATGCCTCGGTCTATGGCTTCTTTCAAGCCCACATCATCGTACATCGCTCCTTCCGTTCCCAGGTCGCGGGTCGTCGTGAATCCTGCCAGGAGTGTCTTTCTGGCGTGTACCGTTGCCCTGGCCAGGCGCTCGGCCCGGGATTCTTTGAGCACCTGGTCATTCCAGGAGGTTTCGTTATAAGGGTGCAGGAATAAATGGCTATGTCCTTCGATGAGTCCCGGCAGCAAGGTCATCCCTTTCAGGTCGAGCACGGTGGCATCGGCGGGAGCTTTGACAGATCCTGCGGGGCCGACGGCTTCGATGAGCCGGTTATGCACCAGCACCTGCCAGCCCGGGTGAAGCTGTTCCCCGTCGAAGACCCTATCCGGGCGGAGAAGATAAAAAGTATCGGATCCCGGATGGTGGGCTTTGGATTCCGGATGATGGGCCTGCGCGGCGGAAGTGGTCGACCGGGCAAAAGAGAATTGACAAAAGAAGAAAAGAAGCACGGCCATCAATCCGGCCATGATCCGGTGGAAATGGTGGGTGCCCTGCTCCCGGGTGGGGGAATAACGACCATGGGAGTAGAACCGGGACTGGACGCCTCGCTGCACGGCTTCTACGACTTCCTCGTCTTCCATCTCCACGGCATCCAGTCCGGAGCCGGCTCCTTTGTTCAGCTTCGATTCGTCGGCTACATAGGTGAGAAAGGAGACCTGCGTCTCGTTCGGGCTGACGGGCTTGACGATATTCACGGAAAGCCCCCAGGGATAGAAATTGAACATCATATTCGGAAAGACGAAGAAATAATATGCAGCCACTTGCTTACCGTAGTCCGGAGAGGAAGGAGGCAGGTCAAAACAGTCCTCTTCGTCTTTGGCGATGCCGAGCTGGAGGTTGGAATATTGAAAAAGTTCTGTCGTATAGTTACCGAAGTCTATTACGGCGTTGAGGCCGGCGTGTACGAATGGTATATGAAACCCCTCGAGATAGTTCTCGCAATAAAGCGCCCAGTGAGCCCGTACGGTGAAGTCACGGGAGAGGTCGGGCCGAAACATAAAGTCGTCGAGGGGCAGCCAGGAGAGCCTTGTTTGTATCTCGCCCCAGAAAGCAGCGGGTGATGGGGGCGCGAAGCCGCCTGTTGATCCGGCGTTGGGAGAGGCCTCGGGTGATGGGCCGGCGGCGTTCAGGGAGGTGAACAGCCATTTGCCCCATTGGAATAACGGCAATGATACCAGGTTGTCCTCTTTTGACGGAAAATCTTTTACCTCTTTGAATTCGGGCATGGAGAGGAACTGTCCGTCCAGGTGAAATTGCCGGCCATGATAACGACAACGAAGGTGATTGACCTTACAGGGTTCTCCTACGAGGATGTTGCCGCGATGTGTGCAGACATTGGAGAGCAGGTGCAGCTGTCCTTCCTTATCCCGGACCAGCACGAGGGGTTCGTCCAGGTAATTTTCCAGCAGGGTAAAAGGGTATGTATCACCCGGGGCGGGGACCAGATCTGCGTTGCCGATAAATTGCCAGGAAGAAGCGAATAGTTTCTCTTTGGATTCCCGGAATATTTGCGGGTCGGTATAAAAGCCGGTATCGGGTGTACGTGCTTTGGTAATATCCGGATCGATAGAAAAGTGGGACATGCTGTAAGTTAAGAAAGATAAAGACATTAACTTTGCGGCATGGCTGAAGATTTACAAATAGTCGCCGGCAATAAGGCCGAACGTTATGCCTCTCTCCTACCCCAGGTCAGGGCGCTGGTAGAAGGCGAGAACGATGCGGTGGCCAACCTGGCGAATATCGCGGCCGCGCTGAAAGAGCAGTTTGGCTGGCTGTGGGTAGGATTTTACCTCGTTAAAAACGACGAGCTGATCGTAGGACCTTTTCAGGGTCCGGTAGCCTGCACCCGTATCCGTAAAGGCAGGGGTGTCTGCGGTACGAGCTGGGAGAAAGCGGCGACGCTGATCGTTCCCGACGTGGAAGCATTTCCCGGGCATATTGCCTGCAGCAGCCTCTCCCGGTCCGAGATTGTCGTCCCGATCTTTCATAAGGGGGAAGTCATCGGCGTGCTGGATGCCGACAGTGTGGAATTGAACGATTTCGATGCGGAGGACCAGCGTTGGCTGGAGGAGATGATGAAGGGAATTCCCGGATTGAATGATTTTTAAAATTTAATATCAATATGACAAAGAATCTTGTTAGCGCTGGCCTTGGAATCTTATTTTTTGCTTTTGGCGCCTGCGGTTCGTCCGGAGGGGATGGGAAAGCGGCGGCTGCTGCCGGCACCAAAGATACTACGATGAAGTCCGCTGCCGATGCTACCGCATCGACGGTTCCCGGCGCTGCGGATACCGCCGCCGTACCGGCGACGTTTAGCGGGAAGGTGCCGGCACCCTCCGTCATTCTGGGCCGCAAACAGGTGCCTATTCTCTGTTATCACCAGGTACGCGACTGGAAGCCTACGGATTCCAAAATGGCGAAAGATTATATCATGCCTCCTGCTGCTTTGCGGGAGCAGTTAAAAATGCTGGCAGATAGCGGTTACCATACGATACTCCCCGATCAGCTCTATGCGTATCTTACAGAGGGCGCCGCGCTGCCCAATAAGCCGATCATGCTCACTTTCGACGATACCGATGAAGATCAGTATACGGTCGCTTTCCCGGAGATGAAGAAGCATGGCTTCAAAGGCGTTTTTTTTATCATGACGGTGTCGTTGGGAAGACTGCCTCATTATATGAGCAAGGACCAGGTAAAGGAGTTATACAATGCCGGGAATGTGATCGGCAGTCATACCTGGGATCATCACAATGTAAAGAAGTACCAGGGGAAGGATTGGGAGATCCAGATCGACAAGCCTACCAAACAGCTGGAAGCCATTACAGGTACACCTATCCGTTATTTCGCCTATCCTTTTGGTTTGTGGAATCGGGAGGCGCTGCCTGAGCTGAGAAAAAGAGGGTTTATTGCCGCCTTTCAGCTGGCCGACAAGATGGATCCGACGGATCCTTTGCTGACCGTTCGCCGGATCATTGTCGCCGGGGGATGGAATCTGAAGACTTTCAGCAATGCTATCAATCATGATTTTAAATAAGGGCGGGAAGCCGGGTCACGAGGCCCGTTGAATTCCGGCAGTCTTATAAAAAGAAAGGGGCCCTCGCGCGAGGGCCCCTTTCTTTTTATTTGGTTTCTCTATCATTTCACATCCCAGAAGATCTTTGTGCTTCGGGTGTCTTTGGCCGATACAGCTGAATAATTAGCTTCATTATATACCTGCTCCGTTGCAGGGTAGAGCAACCGTGTCGGGGGCTGTGATGCAGTGCCGGAAGAAGCCGTAGCAAAGCTCAAAGCCGGGTATTTCGTTCTTCTTACTTCCGCCCAGGCCTGGCCTGCTTGTAAGATGAAGAAATTGATCCAGTTCTGCGTCGCTATCAATGATAATTTCTGTGCCGTTGTCCCGGTATACGCCATGTTGGCGATATAGGCATCCACCGCCGCCGAAGTCGGAGAGGATGTTGAAGCCCAGCTACCCGAACTTAGATTGGCAGACTGATTGATACCATAATAAAAGGCAATGGACTGGTTGATCCCGTTGGCATAGGCTGTTGCGGCCGGCGTGGATCCTGCCCCCCATCTTTCATTGGCCTCTGCCGTCAGGAAGCTTACTTCAGCGGCAGTGAACAATACTCCAGGTACATTATAATTGTACATAAAGGTGACCGTATCATAGGTGGCATATCCGCCGTTATCATAGTCGGATACGGTACCAGTGGATGGGAAACCTTTATAAACGCTGTTGCCTTGAAGAGAGTCCCACAATACAGCCGTCCTCGGATCTCCGTTAGCAGACATCAGCGTGTCCACCAGGTAGGCGGGTGCATAAGGGCTGCTTGTTAAGGCATCTTTCAAATCACTTTTCAGGGTGGTCCCACTCATCTTCAGCGTAACATTGTAGGTATTGCTTGTTATCAGGGGGTAGGTAGTAGGATCTGCCAGCATAGTAGTCACCGCTGCTTTTGCCGTAGCTTCGTCGTAATAAGAGGTACGCATCAGCAAACGCAGACGTAAGGAGTTGGCATAACGTCTCCACAAAGTGATATCACCTCCTAATAAGATATCCTGTTTCGTAAGGCTTGCCTTGGTTTCTGTTGCTACCGAGACGGAAGCAAAATAAGTGTTCAGGTCATTCAGACCCGAAATAAGCGTGTCGTAAATAGCGGCCGCATTATCAAAGGCAGCATAACCAATGGAACGGCTTGATGTATTAAGACTACCTGCCTGGGAGAAGGGAATATCTCCCCACAAATCAACCATTTGGGCCGTCTGATCGTAGAAAACTACTTTGGCGCACTGCAGAAACACATATTGTTTTGCCTGCTCAACGGCAGAAAGCGCCGCATAGGTGGTCTGCATTTCCCTGTAGCTACTCATAATCCCGGGACCATCATAATTGTAGTCCGTGCCATCCGCACCATCGTAATAATCTACCCAGCGGGCTTGATTATAATCAATAGAAGGGGTATACATTTTCGTTGAAGGAGCCAGGGCGGTTAACTGCGAAAAGGCGGCCGTCGTTGGCATTACAAAAGTCGCATAATCGTAATAGGAAGGATGTATCCTCTTATTTAAGAACATGCCGGTAAGCAACTTACCCATCGATCCGGTAGTGGTCAACTCCGGATTTAAATAATCATCCTTGATCGTCTTACTGCAGGAGCTGAAACCACCTGCAAGGAGGATGAGAAAAGCCGTATTTATCAAAAGTCGTTTCATTGTTCTCTATTTAAATTATTTATAACTAATTAAGTTAAAACCGGGCCCGCAGGCTCAGACCAAAACTCCTGGTCGGAGCGCCAGCACCTCCGTCGATACCCTGGCTGAGCCAGGAGGAACCTACGGTTACCTCAGGATCTAATCCATGAGGCAGAGTCTTGTAGATATAAAAAAGGTTCCTTGCTATGAAAGCCACCTGCAGGTTTTCAAAATGCATTTTAGAAATGAGGCTTTTAGGCAGGTTATAGCTTAATGTTACTTCGCGTAACTTAATGTAGCTGTTATCGAATACAGCATTTTCGTAGAGGCCGGCCGTTTCCCAGTTATATGTATTCTGGTAATACATAGCGGCGGTGATCACCTTTGTATTGGTAGCCCCGGTGGAAGTCACACCGTTTAAAATAAGCCCGTCATGACGTGTACCGGAAGCAGATGCCGTATAGTCTGCGCTGGCGTCGTCATTTACATTATAGGAGATCCCTCCATGCGCCGCGTCCCTGTATTTCAAGGTGTTCTTATACGCGCCCGTACCCACCTGGTAATAGGTTGGTATAGAGGTCATCTTACCGCCAAAACGATAGTCGATCGTGAAATCCAAGGCAAAACTTTTATAAGACACGGAGTTGGAAAAACCACCTACCACTTTAGGCATAATATTTCCTACGTACTTATAATCATTTGTATTTACAGTATACATCCCATAATCATCAATAATAGCATTTCCCTTTGTGTCGGTAGCTTTGGGATGTGTATAAACATTTCCTAGCGCATCTCCTACTTTGGCCCGAACAATCAGGTAACCACCGTCCTGGCTGCTAAGGGTCAAATCGGTTTGACCATTAGGAAGCCGGACCAATTTGTTCTTGTTGATGGCAAAATTAAAACGGGTTGTCCAGCGAATATCTTTGGTGGCGATGGGCGTAGCTGTGATAGCAGCTTCAAACCCATAGTTAGCCAGGTCACCGGCATTGGCCAGAACTGTCGTTGCACCGGTCGAAGCAGGTGTTGTTAAGGTTAAGATCTGATTCACCACCTTGTTGTTATAATAACTCAGGTCAAGCCCTATTTTATTATTTAGCACTCTTGTCTCCAGGCCAAATTCCATTTCTCTTTTTTTCTCAGACCGGATGGCATTGTTACCAAAGCCGGAGCTGCTGGCATTCTGATACAATATATTAGAGCCATTATAGCTAAGAGCCGTTTGCGTGTAAGCTACATTCGATTCATAGATACCAGGATGGTTGCCCACCAAGCCATAGGAAGCCCTTAGTTTGGCATAATTTACCAAAGAAGGCAATTTCACTACATCTGACAATATAAAGCCCGCATTCACTGAAGGATAGAAATAAGTATTGACGGCAGCCGGTAAAGTAGAGGTAGACTCAGAACGGGCGGTTCCTTCCAGGAATAAGAAATTCTTGTAATTGACATTCACCATACCAAACCCTGCAACATCAACTTCCTCTGCCCGTTTTGCATACGAAGTCACCGCATTGGCGGAGTTATTCATGCTGAAAAAATTCTCCTGCTGCAAACCGCCATTGGTGGTGGTATACTGAGTATGATATACCTGCTTGCGGCCGGTGAAGCCCCCGGTAAACCCAAGGTCCAGGTCTTTATTCACCTTAGGGTTATACACCAATAAGGCGTCGCCGTAAAAAACATTAAAGGTATTGGAGGTAACCTGATAGGAGCCAGTATATCCCACTGCAGCCGGCTGCGTGTTATGATCTTTTTCTACAATACCCAGGCTCGTCATGTCGCCGCCGACCCTTCCTCTTAATTTCAGATCCTTAGCGAGGCCTACATTTAAGGTAACGCTATTGATAAAGCGGTTCTGGGTCTCATCATAACTATCTTTCAATGCCGTCCACAAATAATCCATTAAATTGGTAGCCCTTATCTTATAGGCTAATTTCTGGTCCTGATCGTAAGAATTAGTAGCAGGAAGAACATATTTGTATCCATCGGTGGTCTGGTATTTCCTGAAATAGGCGCCCATATCATCCGCACGATTGAAATAACCGCCATAGGAACCGAATATCTGACCCATCAGGTAGGTACGGTTGTGCGTGAAGTTGTAGTTGTAGGAGGAAACGATGTCCACGCTTACCCTGTCGCTTAGTTTTAAGGTACCGTTGAAGTTGAAATTGTTCTTATTCAAATTGCTTCCGGGCATGATGCTTTTGTAATCGGTCCGGGTATACGAAAAGCGGTAATTGCCTTTATCGCTGGCGTTGGAGATGGCTATATTCCCCGAAGAATTGTAGCCGGTGGAGAAAAAGTCTTTATAATTATTCTTTTGCGCCTCATATTTCCGGAAAGTCCCGTCCCAGTACCTGACTGTCGAACCGTCGAATTTAGGTCCGAACTGAGTATAAGCACGCCAATAAGGATGGTGAAACGTATCTGCCGTTGACCAGCCGGCGGCGTCGGCAATACCATTCGCTACGTTCGTCTGTGCATCATAGCCCGGCCCATAATCATTTTGGTAATCGGGGCTGGCCGCCAGTTTTTCCATATTGAACAAGTAGTTGAAATCTACTCCAAGTCCTTTACTCTTATACCCTTTTTTAGTAGTAATTACCACTACGCCATTGTTAGCCTCCGATCCATATAAGGCAGAGGCGCTGGCGCCTTTTAATATGTTAATACTTTCGATGTCTTCCGGGTTGATGTCCAACACCCCATTTCCCCGGACTCTTTGATTGTCCCAGTATCCGCCATTATTGGCATCACTACCCAGATGGCCGGACAGATCGTTATACAGCCGGATAGGTATCCCATCTACCACATATAAAGGTTGGGTATTCCCATTAATAGAAGAAATGCCCCTGATCTGCACGTTCACTGCGCTGGAGGCCCCGCCGGGCGCCGTAGAGACCTTCACACCGGCCGCCTTGCCATAGAGGGCGGAGGCAAAGTTGGTGCTGCCGCTTTCTGTAATGTCTTTGGCAGTGACCGTACTAACGGCATAGCCTAAGGAGCGGGCCTGTCTTTTAATGCCTAAGGAGGTCACTACAACTTCTTCCAGGTTCGACTGGCTGTGTTGCAGGGATACATTGAATGTGTTTTTGGAGCCGACGGGGGTTTCATTTTTAGCAAATCCAACGGCGCTAAAGACGAGTACATCTTTGGGTGAGGCCGAAATCTTAAAATGGCCTTCCCCATCTGTGGTAGTGCCTGTAGAGGCGCCTTTTACGGTGATGGATACATCTTTAAGGGCATTGCCTGCACTGTCCAGCACGGTGCCGGTGACAGTCTTCTTTTCTTGCCCGAGGGCGGTGATGCTTCCGATGCATAGCAACAGTAGAAGCATCAAGAAACTTCTCGATTTGCTCATAGCAGTTTGTTTTTGGTGGTTTTAATAAATAAACAAAGTCCCGATAAAAAAAATTAAATGTCTGATGTAGAGTAAGGTCTAAATGGCTAAATATGGTTAGTGTTGTTCCTGATAAGGAGTCTTGTTAGCTTTATGCCGGTGGTAGTTTTCCATCACCAATGCTGCCGCTCCTATAATTTCAGCGCTATAGCCTAAGTTTGAAATTTCAATGCTGGTGCTGGCAGAGAGCCTTGGGATACAATGCTCATTCAATGCCTGCTGTATGGGTGTCTGCCATATTATTCCCGGCGAAGCGCCTCTGCCGCTCAGGATGATCACTTCGGGATTGAGCAGGTGTATCAGTACCGCTACTCCCCTGCCGATCGTGTATCCTGCGTCGGACAATAGTTCGATCATAAACTGATCGCCTTTGCATGCCGCCGCAATGACGGCTTCGATGGCCTGCTCCAGATGATCGGCGGGTAATTCCTTAACCAGGGATTGCCGGCCATCCAGCAGTCCTTTGCGGGCCTTATCCAATACGACGAGTAAGGAAGATTCTGTTTCCAGGCATCCTCTTTTTCCGCAGGTGCAAAGCTTTCCATTTAAAAAAAGCGGGATATGACTGAATTCCCCTGCGAAGCCATTCTCTCCCTGATACAGTTCTCCATTGAGTACCAGGCCCAGGCCGATCCCCCATCCGATGTTGATCACCATGGCGGTCTTTCTGCTACGGGCGGCTCCGAATTTCAGTTCCGCGAGTGCTATCAAACTGGAGTCGTTGTTGATAAATACGGGTAATTCCAATCTGCGTTCTATATACTGCGTAATGGACTCCTGGGTTGTTTCTAAAAAAGAATAATTAATTCCTTTTATAGCATCCACGAACCCGGGCATGCCGATACCGATGCCGATGATTTTCTCTTTTGGGATATTCGATCCAAGGATAACCTGTCCGATTTTTTCGGCCAATTGAGAAAGGGCTTCGGGATTTTTGGATAAGGGGAGCTCGAATTTTTCAATGCCCGTGAGGCAGCGATTGTCCATATCGAGGATGGCGATCCTGGTAACGAATTGGTCCATTGCAACGGATACGATATACATCGTATCCGATTTGAGAGAATATTGCAAGGGTCTTCTTCCACCTGTAGAAGGTGCGTGCCCTTTCTCTACCACAATACCTTCTGTCATCAGGTCATTTAAAATTTTGGTTGTCAGAGGTAAGCTCTTATCGATCTGGTCACTCAATTCGGCACAAGACATCGACCCTGCGAAGTAAAGGTGTCTAAGAATATTCCTTTTATAGCCTAATTTCTTCTCTTGCATCGTTCTGGTTAACTAAAGTAGTTTTGGTAAACTTCAGCTAAGTTATAAAACTTTTTAAAAAAATAACAAAAGATTCATACTTTTTTAAAAACTGAGGTAAAATGTGGGTATTTTGAGGTGAACGGGAGAAAAGTCAGCTTGAATTCAGCTCATATCCGGGAGAGAAGGTCCGGCTGGGATATTATTCCAACTTATATATTACATTTATATATATGTGACCCCTGAAAAAGGCTGATTCGCAGTTCCGAACAGATGATCGTCTTTTTTTCAAATGGGGATAAGAACATCTTCTTTTCGGTTCGTCAATGGTATGGAAGCGGGCTTTCTGGTAATCAACCTGTTTGACACCGGGAAACAGCTCAAACTATTATTATTCACGCAATAGCCAAAAAAACTACAACATTTATGAGAAAATTCAAGTTTCTCTTTGCCCTGTTGCTGTTGGCCTCAGGAAGCTGGGCCCAGACCAGGCAATTTACCGGATCTATTAAAGACTCCAAGTCCGGTAGTCCTATCCCTTCTGTGACCATTAGAGTAAAAGGGAAGAACATTACTGCGGTGACCAATACCGGGGGAGCTTTCTCGCTGACCCTTCCGGAAGGACCGCAGGTGCTGGTACTTTCATCGGTCGGGTACACAACCAAGTCCGTCTCTGTGGAAGCGACAGAAACTAATGTAATGCTATCTCTCGACGCTTCTTCGGATCAGTTAGGCGAGGTAGTCGTTACCGCCCTGGGTATTTCGAAGGATGCGAAAAAAGTCGGTTATGCCGTCTCCGTCGTTGGCGGGGATCAGTTGACCAAGGCCCGGGAAAGCAATGTGGCGCTGAGTCTTGCCGGGCAGGTAGCCGGTCTGAACGTGCATGGTACCAGCGGTGGAGCGGGCGGTAGTGCCCGTATCCTGGTGAGAGGGATGCCCAGTATGAACTCCGGAGGCTCTCCCCTCTTCGTTATTAATGGGGTGCCTATGGACAACACCCAGCGGGGTGCTGCCGGCGAGTGGGGCGGTTCCGACAACGGGGATGGGATCGGGAATATCAATCCCGACGATATCGAAACGATGACCGTGCTAAAAGGTCAGGCGGCTTCCGCGTTGTATGGCAGCCGGGCGACGAACGGGGTCATTATGATCACGACCAAGGCTGGTAAGAAGGGAGAAGCAAACATAGAGTACAATGTCAATGCCCTTTGGGATAAGGCGGTCAACAATACCGACTACCAATACGTGTACGGCCAGGGATTGGAAGGCGCCAAGCCGGTTACGGCGGCCGGCGCACAGGGTTCCGCCAGGTTTGCCTGGGGCTCCAAGATGGATGGTTCGTCCACTATCCAGTACGATGGGAAAAGCTATGCTTATTCTCCGTACAAGAAAAATATCGCCAATTTTTACCGGACCGGCCCTTCTTTGACCAATACGGTATCTGTCAGCGGCGGCGGGGATCGGGGTACATACCGGTTGTCTTTGTCTAATTTCGACAATACCGGTATTGTTCGTAATGCCGGGTTAAACCGGAAATCGATCAACCTGAACGTGATGCAGAAGGTGACGGATAAGCTGACGGCTACCGTCATCGCCAATTATATCGATGAGCAGGACAGGAACAGGGCCCAGCTGAGCGATGGCCCGGGTAATCCCAATAATGGTCTTTTCCTGGCTCCGAATATCAATGAAAACATCCTCAAACCCGGTTATGATTCCAAAGGAAACGAGGTGGTATTCAGCGATGATAATTATGTAACCAACCCCTGGTTCGTCGTCAATAAATTCATCAACAATACCGGTCGTAAGCGCCTGATCTCTTCGGTAACGGGCAAATATAATTTTACGGACTGGTTATACGCGCAAGCCCGGGTCGGGGACGATCTGGAAAATGACAGGATCTTCCAGGTCACTCCTACGGGGACCAACTACTCCTTTAATTCCGCCGGCCAATCCGGACAGTTGAACGGGCTGACCAATCTTCAGACATCCGAGCTGAATCTGGACGGGATCATCGGGGCATCCCATCACCTGACGGAAGACCTCAACCTGGACGCTACGATCGGGATCAACTCCAGGACCAACAATTACGAATATGAGCAGATCAATGGCAGCCAGTTTGTCATTCCTTATCTGTACACCCCCTCCAATGTGCTGACTTTCGGCCGGAGCTATTATTATTTTAAGACGGAGGTTCATTCGGCGTATTATACGGTCGACCTGAATTATAAGGACTTTTTGTTCCTGAATACGACCGGGCGATATGAGGCTTATTCTACCTTGCCCAGCAGCAACAGAAGCATCTTCACGCCTTCGGTGTCCGGAGGTTTTGTATTCAGCCAGTTGATGCATAGCCCTGTACTGAGCTATGGCAAATTGCGGGCTGCCTTCGCACAGACCAGCGGCAGCCCCATTGGTGGTCCGAACAATACCCAGAGCGGCGCTTACCAGGATGCCCTGTATTATGGAGTGGCCAATAGTATCAATAGCGTGCCGGTAGGATTGTTGAACGGAGCGAGCGGAAACGTCAATAATCTCCCTTCCCTGCCGAATTTGTTCTTAAAGCCCTTTGTGTTGACGGAAACAGAGGTCGGAGCGGAATTGAAATTCCTGAATAATCGCCTGGGAGTGGACTTCGCTTATTTTACGCGCAAGACCAAGAATGAGATCCAGCAGGCTACTTTAAGCCAGGCCACGGGGTATACCAGCACCTATGTAGGAACGGGGTCCACGCAGAACAAGGGTATGGAATGGCAGTTGACGGGCATTCCGATCAAAACGGCCGATTTCAAATGGAATATTACCTTTAATCTGACGCATGTCACCAACAAGATCCTGAAAACGGATGCCAACGGAAACACGTTGACGCTGGGTACCTACCGGCCGTTGAATGCGAATACGGCTTTTGTAAAAGGCATGTCGGGCCCGCAGATCATGGCGCATGACTATACCTATGACAGCAAGGGTAATGTGGTAGTGGATAAAAGCGGGTTACCCGTTATCAACACGACCCTGACCCCACAAGGAAGCGTGTTGCCTACTACTTATGGCGGGATAAGGAATGAATTTACGTACAAGAATTTCAACCTTTCTTTCCTGATCGATTATAACTATGGCAATAAGATCCTTTCGGCTACCAGCTACTATACGATCTATCGCGGTCTGAATAAAATGACCCTGGCAGGCAGAGATGCTGGTATTACTACGGGTGTGACGGCAGCCGGAGCCGCCAATACCGTAACGGCAAGCGCACAGGACTATTATCAAAGAATAGCCGGTGTCAGCAAATTGAATGCGTTGAATGGCGATTTCATCAAGCTGCGCCAGGTCACTTTAGGCTACTCCTTCACGGAAAAGGTACTGGGAAATATTCCGTTGTTCCGTTCGATCGACGTAGCTGTGGTAGGCCGCAATCTGGCTACCTTTATGAAGCATAGCGAAAATATCGATCCGGAAGCGCAGTTTGCCTCCAGTGTGAAATATGCAGGTATCGAGGGTACCGGTTTGCCATTTACCCGTACATTCGGGGTTAATGCCACCTTCAAATTCAAAAAATAGTTACTATGAAAATGAAATTGGCCGAACTTCGGTTTGTGAACACCATTAAAACGAAAAGTATGAACATCAATAAAAAGCTATTGCTCTATATAAGCTGTGCGGCTATGCTGACGCTGGGCAGCTGTACCAAAAAATTCGATGAGATCAATACCGATCCTACCCAGGCGTCCGCCGGGCAATTCGACCCGAATCTATTATTATCAGGCGCCCAGACGGCGTATTTTATTGCAAACCAGGGATACAATGGTCCGATCCTGTTCCAGAGCATGTGGACGCAGACTTTTGCGTCGGCAGCTTATCCCAGCTACTACAGCAATGGGGATAAATATGTAGCGTCGGGCAATCTGACCGATTACCAGGGCCGTCTCTGGACCCGGGCGTACAATTCCGCCAGCTATTGCTATGAGATCCAGAGTCTGACAAGCGGTAATGCCACGCTGAGCAATCTGAGCGGGATCGCCCTGATCGTTGAATTATTGAATATCCAGGTATTGACGGACACTTATGGGGATATCCCTTTTTCGCAGGCATTGCAGGCCAAAACGGCAGTAACGTTACCTGTCTATGATTCACAGCAGGCTATTTATACTTCCATGTTAAGTAAGCTGGATTCTGTCCTGCCTACGCTGGATGCAACGAAAACGGCTCCGGCCAATGATGCCTGGTCTTATAAAGGCAGTGTCGCTCAATGGAAAAAATTCGGTTATTCCCTGATGCTACGGATGGCCATGCGCCTGACGAAGGCCGATGCGGCCACGGCGCAGAAGTATGCGGAGAAAGCAGCAGCCGGTGGCACTTTTGCCAGCAACTCGGATAACCTGTACCAGGTATTCGACAATGCCGACGGCTATTCCAACAATAATTCCAGCGCCCTGATAACGACCGAGGATTATTCTGAGGTCAGGTGGGGGAAGGTATTGATCAACTATCTTCAAACCAATAACGATCCCCGGCTTTCTGTCATTGCGGAAGTTCCTGATTCCGGATTTAACGCTACGCTAAAGAAACTTATATCTGCTGACGCAACCGTTGCGGGCGACGACACAGCTTCCCACCAATTGGGAATGCCTAGTGGGTATGACCAGAATGGCGGCGCTACGGATATCAGCACTTCTCCCGGTTATCCCGGCGCTACCGGCTCGACGGCAGGTACTAGCCTCAATCCAATAGGAAAATATTCGCGGCCTACGACCACGACTTATATCCCGCTCAACACGCCTGGTTTTGTGCTGACCTATGCCCAGACGGAATACCTGCTGGCAGAAGCTGCGGCAAGGGGTTGGAGTGTGGGCGGTACGGCTTCCACGCATTATGCGAATGGACTGGCCGCCGCCATTCAGACCTATGGCACGCTCAACAGCACCGCCACTATTTCTTCGGCTGTCGCAACTGCTTATGCCGCCGCTCATCCGCTGGATGTATCTTCGCTGACGAATTCCCTTCAGCAGATCAATACCGAGTATTGGGCTACGACGGGTACGCTGTTCGATTTTGTGGAAACCTGGACCAATTGGAGAAGGTCCGGTTATCCGGCGCTGACGCCCGTGAATTATACGGGCAATTTCTCCGGCGGCGTCATCCCGAGAAGGCAGCAGTATCCGATCACGGAAGCAGCTACCAACCCGGCTAATTACAAGACGGCCGCAAGCGCCATTACAGGCGGAGATCTCTTTAGCTCCCGTGTTTGGTGGGATAAATAATCATGCCCGTTGCAAGATCAATAACAGACAGGGCTGCAGCGATGCAGTCCTGTCTTCATTTAAAAAAAGAAGGGAAAATGAGAAACGCTCTCCGATATCGATGGGCCTTGTTGCTTCTGTTACTATCCGCCGTCGCGGGAAGGGCGCAGCAACCGCTGTTTCAACTGCTGTCGCAGAAGGAAACGGGTATCCGGTTCAGCAACGATATCAGCGAGACCGAGAACCTGAATGTACTGGCCTACGAGTATTTTTATAACGGCGGAGGGGTCGCCGTAGGGGATATCAATAACGACGGTCTTCCGGACCTCCTGTTTACGGCCAATATGCGGCCAAACAAATTGTACCTGAACCTGGGGGGGCTGCATTTTAAGGATATTACCAGGGAAGCCGGTCTCGGGGGCCGGGAGGGCGGCTGGAAGACGGGCGTCACGATGGCGGATGTGAACGGGGACGGGCTATTGGATATCTATATCTGCTATTCGGGCAAAGTGGAGGAGTCTCTCCGAAGGAATCAGCTGTTTATCAACCAGGGGAATCTGCATTTCCAGGAAAAAGCGAAAGAGTATGGGTTAGACGATCCCGGTTACAGTACCCAGGCCGTATTCTTCGACTATGACAATGACGGGGATCTGGATATGTTCCTGCTGAACCACAATGTGAAGAAGATCGACAATATGGAGCTGGCTAAATACCGGGCGGAGACGGATGAGCTGGCAGGAGACAAACTATATGAGAATGTGGGCGGGCATTTCATCGATGTCAGTAAAAAGGCGGGGATCCTTCAGAATCCTCTCACGTTCGGATTGGGCATTGCCATTGCGGATATCAACAAGGATGGATGGCAGGATATTTATGTAACGAATGATTATAACGAGCCGGATTATCTGTATCTCAATAATGGGAATGGGACATTTACCGAGAGCTCGCGGTCGGCGCTCCGTCATATGTCGCAGTTTTCCATGGGAGTGGACATTGCCGACTATAACAATGACGGGTTGCCCGATATCGTCACGCTGGATATGTTACCGCCGGACAACCGCCGGCAAAAATTACTGCAGCTCCAGGAGAATTATGAATCTTTTGAATTGATGATCAGCCAGGACCTGCATAAGCAATATATGCGTAACATGCTTCAGTTGAATAATGGCGACGGGACTTTCAGCGAGATCGGGCAGTTAGCCGGGATCTCCAATACAGATTGGAGCTGGTGTCCCCTGCTGGCTGATTTCGATAATGACGGTTATAAGGATCTGTTCATCACCAATGGGTATATGCGGGATTATACCAATAAGGATTTTCTGCGCTATTGGGGTGACTATAAAATAAAAAAGGCGATGGACCGGGAGGCGCCCAAGCTGATGGACCTGGTCCAGGCGATGCCTTCCACTACCCTGTCGAATTATATCTTCCGGAACAATCATGATCTTACTTTCTCCAACAAGCAGCAGGAATGGGGTATCAACCGGCCTTCGCTTTCGAACGGGGCTGTCTATGCGGACCTGGACAATGATGGGGATTTAGAATTGGTGGTTAACAATATCAATGAAAACGCATCGGTTTATAAGAATATGAGCCGGGAGCAGTCCCATAGCGCTTATCTCGCTGTCGCCTTGCAGGGGAAGGGGGCCAATACGAAGGCTGTCGGGGCAAAAGTGTATGTCTATGCCGGAGGGATGATGCAGTATGAGGAGCTGAATCCCAACCGGGGTTATTTATCCTGTGTGTCTACGGTCCTGCACTTTGGTCTTGGCGGTGCGCAGGATATCGATTCCGTGCGGGTCATCTGGCCGGACCGGCGGACTCAGCTGCTGACGGGTGTTAAAGTCAACCAGCTGTTGAGTATCCGGGAAGACAGTAGCGTAGATGAGGCAGCGGCGAGGCCCCCGGGAGAAGCGACGGGTGGGGTGAGCGGTTCGGTGGCGGCCGGAGGAGGGGACCTGAGCCGGGTGAAGGCGCCGGTTTTCTCCAAAGTGGAGGGATTGCTGGATTATACGCACCAGGATTTTGGAGAAAATGATTTCAAGCGGCAGCTGCTTATGCTGTTCATGTATTCCAGGACGGGGCCGGTGATTGCGCGGGGGGATGTCAATAAGGATGGAATGGAAGACCTGTATGTCAGCGGGGATAAGAATCAGCCGGGGCATCTGTATTTGCAGCAGGCGGGTGCGGGCTTTTTGCCTGTTGCTGATCTGGCGATCGGCGATGAGAATAGTTCGGCCGTTGCGGCAGCTGTCTTTTTCGATGCCAACGGGGATGGATGGCCGGACCTTTACCTGGCCAAGGGGGGGTACAGTCTCTGGGAGCCGGGTACGGCTGCGCTGCAGGATGAACTTTATCTGAACGATGGAAAGGGCAACTTCTCCCTCGCCGGGGGTGCCCTGCCTGATCTCAGCGCCTGTAGTAAGTCCTGTGTACGTCCCTGTGATTATGACGGGGACGGGGACATCGATCTCTTTGTCGGGGGAAGGATCATTCCGGGGAAATACCCGATGACCCCTGAAAGCTACTTATTGACCAATGACGGGAAAGGGCATTTCTCGGTGACGCCTGTCCCTTTTTCGAAGGCGGGCATGGTAACGGATGCGCAGTGGATTGACCTGGACCGGGATGGCCGTAAGGACCTGGTATTATGCGGGGAGTTCATGCCGATCACTGTTTATATGAATACGCCGCAGGGATTTGTCGATAAGACGCGGGAATATTTTGACGAGCCCCTGAATGGGTTCTGGAACTGCCTGACACTAGCCGACCTGGATGGGGATGGGCAGCAGGATCTGATCGTAGGCAACCTGGGACTGAATACACAAATACGGGCATCGGACAAAGAGCCTGCGGAGTTATGGTATTCCGACTTCGACAAAAATGGCTCTATCGACCCTTTCTTTAATTTTTATATCCAGGGAAAAAGTTATCCTTTCGTCAGCAGGGATGAATTGAATGAGCAGATCTATCCCATGCGAAAAAAATTCGGTTCTTACCGGGATTATTCGAATGCCACGATGACCGATATCTTTAGTCCGGCGGATCTGGCGCAGGCGGGTAAGCTCATCATCAATGAGACACGTACGGTATGCCTGTTGCGTCGGGGCGGAAAATTCATTCCTGTGGCCCTGCCTTTGGAGGCGCAGTTTTCCATGGTCACTAAGATCGTGGCAGGGGACTTCAATCATGACGGGGCGACGGATCTTTTATTGCTGGGCAATCATTCGGATAACCGGCTGAAATTAGGCAGTCTGGATGCCAATTACGGGTGTTTGCTTACGGGAAATGGAAAGGGTGGCCTGGTATATACGCCTTCGGCTATAGCGGGGTTATCCGTCACCGGTGATGTGAAATCGGCCGATGAGGTCATTATTCAGGGTAAAAAATATATTTTCATTGCTGCTTCCGGGGAGAAACTGCAATTCTATAAGGAATATTAATGAAAAAAATTATCATTTTTCTATTGCTGGGATGTTCGATGGCCCATGCGCAGGAAACGGGGTCCCACGCCGGGTCTGACCGTCATGCGCAGCGCGGGCGAGGCGGGAGGCTGCCGGACGGGGAGCTGAGGGATTATTTGCGGCCTTCCGTCTTTGCGCTGACGATGGTGATGGTCCATGACGTAGTGAATCCTCCGGCGGCATCGAGGTATTATTCCTATGCGATGATCGGAGCCTATGATATTGTCGCTCAAAATGACAGTAGTATCAAGGGGCCGGCCTGTTTCATCCCTAGTTATACGAATGCTCGTATTACCGCGGTTCCTGCTGACTATGATTACCGGATAGCGGCCTTGTATTGCATCCTGGAAACAGGGAGGCAGCTCCTGCCTTCCGGCGCCAATTTACAGGAAAATGAAGATAAATTCCTTGCATCCCTCCGTAAAAAGAAAGTGCCGGCGGCCCTGCTTGCCCGTTCGGTAGCCGTAGCGGGTGAAGTGGCGGCCCAGGTGGTGAGCTGGTCTAAAACAGACCACTATAATAAGCTGAGCACGCTGCTGCGGTATACTCCGTTGAAAGAAGAGGGGCATTGGTACCCTACCCCACCGGCTTATATCGAGGCGGTAGAACCCCATTGGAATACAATCCGGCCGATGGTCATCGATTCCAGCACTCAGTTCCCGGCCCCGCCCCTGGCCAAATTCAGTAAAGATACGACCAGTCCGATGTATAAGCTGGTCTGGGAGGTATACGATGTGTCGAAGCAGCTGACGCCGGAGCAGATAGCCATGGCGGGTTTCTGGGATTGTAATCCTTTTGCCGTCAACACATCGGGGCATATGATGATCGGGTTCAAGAAGATCAGTCCCGGGGGGCACTGGATGGATATCACAGGGATCGCTACCCGGCAGGCCGGGCTGGACCTGGATCATGCCATTCTCGTGCATGCCGTAGTTGCCGTCACGTTGATGGATGCCTTTATCAGCTGCTGGGAAGAGAAATATCAAAGCAGCCGGATCCGGCCGGAGACTTATATCAATAAATACATGGATGTCAAATGGCAGCCTATTCTGCAGACGCCGCCTTTTCCGGAATATACCAGCGGGCACAGTGTGATCTCGACGGCCTCTGCGGAGGTGCTGACCTATTTGCTAAAAGATCATTTTTCGTATACCGATAATGCGGAGGAGCTGTGGGATATCAAGCCAAGGAGTTTCTCTTCTTTCCGGCAAGCGGCGGAGGAAGCCGCCATTTCCAGGCTCTATGGCGGGATCCATTACCGGGATGCGATCACGGGCGGGCAGGTGGAGGGGAAGGCGTTGGGGCAAAAGGTCATAGAGCGGCTGCGTGCGGCCGGGGTGGGGCCGGTATTGCCTTGAGACGGGGGTGATGGGCGGGACCGGAATCAGGAGACGATGACGGTAATCCGATGATCCGCTTGTTAGTGCCGGGAGAAGGCCGATCCGGATTTGAATCTGAAGTTGGCATTGATGCCGAATGTCCGGGTTGAAGGCAGGCTGGTGCCTTCAATGCCTGCATAGTTGACATTGGAAGAGAAGGCAGATTCCGGATCGATGTTATCACTGTGTTTCATCAGCGTCAGCAGGTTGCGCCCCACCAGCGAGACTTCGATAGACCGGAATACGGGAACATGCGCCAGGGCTTTTTCCGAAAGCATATAGCCCAGGGTAACCTGGCGGAGCTTGATATAGTCCCCATTCAATACATTCAGTTTGGAGATGCTGGATAATCGTTGATAATAATCTTCCGCATCTGCCGTAACGGTGTTGGGCGTCCCGCCGGCGGTCACACCGGTAGTTATACCTGTCTCCCTTCCCGCCAGGGTCAGCTTGTTCAATCCCCGGTAGAGGGTATAATAGCTGGTAGCGGAGAGGATCTTGTTCCCATAATTATAATCGATGAGGAAGGAAAGCGTAAAATCTTTATAGGAGAATTCGTTCTTTAATCCGCCATAGACAGTGGGCAGTACATTTCCCACCGGGATCAGTCCTCCCTGTACAGGTAAGCCACTGCCGTCTACTACGATATTGCCCTTGGTATCATATGTATAATCATGCGCCAGGATCTGGGGGCCGGCCAGGCCCTTTACAAAAGCCGTATTGGCATTCAGTGGTCGGTAGGTCCCCAGGGTCACATTATTGCCGGCCTCATCCGTCTGCAGGATCTTATTGGTAACATTGGTATTATTCAGGGTGATATTCCAGCTAAACCGGGTTGTATTGACAGGGGTTCCGGTCAATTCTATTTCCAGTCCTCTGTTCCAGGTGGACCCGGTACCCACGTAGGTACTGGAGTAGCCGGTCGCTTCGCTCAGGGGGGCACTCTGGATTTCGTGGCGGGTCTTGCGGGAGAAATAAGCGAGGTCCAGGCCCAGCCGGCTATCGAAAAATTTCAGTTCGGTCCCGAATTCGATTTCGGCCAATACAAAGGGTTTCAGAAATAAGTTCGGCAACGAAGGAAGATTGTTCACGCTGCCACTGGATCCGTTCAGCAATCCTACGGATACGCCGTTGATGGCATTGCCCACTCCATAGTACAGGCTGGTCTGATAGGCGCCGCTCTGGGTCTTGTTCGGACCGCCGATGGGCTCGCCGCTGGTCTGGGCGTAGGCAGCCCGCAATTTGCCGTAGTTGAGTACAGGGCTATGCAGGAATTGTGTGAAGACAAAACCTGCCGATACGGAAGGTGTGAAGATGGTCCTGTTATCATCCCCCAGGGTGGAGTAGGCATCGTAGCGGCCGGTGGTCGTCAGGAACAAAAAGTCCTTGTAATTAAAATCCAGGGTATAGTAACCGGAGTTGACCAGTTTCTCATAATAGTAGTAATACCTGCCATAGGTTAGGGTATTGGAGGGCGTGTACAGGTAAGGGATCACGAACTGGCTGCCATAGATCTCCACGTAATCGTACCCATTTTTGCGGGAATTGAAGCCAAGCGTGGCATCTAACCGCAGGTCTTGGGTCAGGTGATGGGTCGCTCCTATCAGGCCTTCCAGGTTGAGTTCATAGGTTTGGAGGTCGGTCAATTGATTCAATTGACCTGATTGACCGGCGGCATTGAAGGAGAAATTGGTGCCGGTGGGGGTCACCTGGAAGATGCGGTCATTTTCCTGGTCATAGCCGACGCGGCCCTGTGCGTAGAGCCAGTCGGTAAAATTATATTTAGCCGATACGGCAGCGATGAGGCGTTTGCGCCCGGTATTGTTGATGAATTTATTGACGGCGAACCAGGGGTTGGTGACGTAGCTATCGTCGCTGAATACGATCTCATTACCCTGTGCATCATAACCGGGCCGGAGGATATTCTCATTGATATTCGGCGCCAGGAACATTCCGTTATTGGGGTTGCCAGGGCCATCGCTTAATTGGGACCTGTTCTTATCTTCTTCATCGATATAATTGGCGATAACGGTAGTGGACAGTTTTTCTGTGACCTTCTGGGTCAGGTTGAGGTTGATCGTCTTACGATTGATGCCGCTATTTCGTACGATGGAGCTGTTGTCCAGGTTGGACAGTGACAAGCGGAATGTCCCCCGGTCTCCTCCGCTGCTGACGGCTATGGTATTGGTGAAGGATGGGCCTGTCCTATAAAAGTTGGCGATATTATTTCTGTAGGATGAATAGGGATAGCTGTTGCCGTCGAACTGAGGGGCCGGGGAGCCGTCCATCTTAGCGCCCCAGGCCAAGCGGGCCGTATTGCGTGCTTCGGTGGTATTGGCGGGTTTGATGCCATTTTGCCCCTGACCGTAGACGTATTGATAATCGGTGCTGTTGATAGCCTTATCCCAGATGGCGTTGGTATTATATTCTTCGGTAAAATCGCCTTTCTTCCCTGTCTTGGTGGTGATCATGATCACGCCGTTGGTCGCCCGGGTGCCATAGAGGGCGGAGGCGGCCTGGCCTTTGAGCACCGTGACAGTTTCAACGTCATCGGGATTGATATTACCGATGCCATCTCCGTTATCGGAGCCGCCCCATTCGCCGGCAGCGCCCCGCTGGGTATTGTCTATCGGGACTCCATTGATGACAAAGAGGGGTGAGCCGCCGGAGTTCATGCTGGGCATCCCTCTCAGAAGAATGCGGGCGCTGCCGCCCGGTCCTCCGTTGGTGCCATGTACATTGAGGCCGGCCACCTGTCCTGCCAGGGAAAGGGCTACGTTGGTCTCCCGGGCCCTGTTCAACTGATCTCCCCCGATGGTCGTAACGGAATAGCCTAATTTTTTCGAGTCTTTGGAAATACCCAGGGCGGTAACAACTATCTCTCTCATATTAGACACGCCCGCTTTCAAAATGACCAGGCTGGCGTCTTCTTTTTCCAGGTCGATGGTTCTGGCGGCATGTCCTACATAGGAAAAGTTCAGGAGCATCTTCTTATTGGGCAGCGATAGCGTGAATTCGCCATAGACATCCGTCAGCGTAGCTTTGGGATGCCCTTTTATACTAACGGTAACACCTACCAGTGCTTCCCCATTTTCATCTACGACCTTGCCCCGGATGGTATCCCGGCTGCCAGTCCCTGCCAAATCCCAGGAGGGGCCGGCCGAAACGGCGTCCCTTTTCTTTTTAATAATGATATTCGTATTGACCTGTTCGTATTGAAGATCCGTATTCTTCAATAATTCGTCCAGCAGGTCGGAAAGGGGGACATGGTCTTTTTGGAGGTTAATGTTCTTATAGCCTGCAATATCATCTGTTTTATAGGTAAAGGAGATAGCCGAGAGTCCTTCCATTTCATGGAGGGCTTTTTTCAGGGTGGAATTTTTCAGGTGGAGAGAGATCTGAATTTTGCTTAGATCCTGGCCGTTACTTACCTGTCCCGCTAATAAATAGCAGGCTGTCAGCAACAACGGGAATAAAGGAATCTTCATGAAATGCAAATTCTTTTTTCAAATGGCATAGGCGCAATGGTATTATCAAGGAGGATGGACTATCGTGGGGGGAGAGAGCGGACCCGGGCGCTATCTATTCTATAATATACTGTCCATTCCTGTTACTTAGTTGTTTGTCAACCAGTTTACAAATGATCTTTAAAGCCTCTTCCTTTCCAACGGATCTATTGAACGAGGTGGTGATCCGCATATTCAGCAGAGATTGATCGGCCACCGTGATGCCGGTATTATAAAGATGTTCGAGGTCCCGCAGGATTTCCCCCAGTGTCTCATCCTCATAAGAAATATATCCCTGTTGCCAGGAAGCTATTTTACCGACATCGATATTTTTTTCCCGGATAAGGCTATCGGTGTTGCTGACTTTTACTTGTTGTCCTTTCTCCAGGACGGCCACTACTTCTGTTCCCCGGCTGACCCTTATTTTCCCCCGGCTCACAGATATTACCACGGTCCGAAGGTAAGGATAGGCTTTTATATTAAAAGCGGTCCCCATGACAGTGGTGGTAATTTTACCTGTATGGATAATGAAGGGGATTTCTTCGGCGTGTTTGACATCGAACCAGGCTTCGCCGGACAGGTATACTTCTCTTTTTTTATCCGTAAACTCGTCCGGGAATTCGAGGTAGCTGTCTCCGTTGAGCCAGACCTGGGTACTGTCCGGCAGGAGCAGGAATTTCTGTTCGGATGTTTCTGTGATCTTTCTTGTCAGCGATTGTACCGCCATTTGTTCGTGTCTTCCCGGGGCCTTGTTCTTTCCCTGCCACCATAGGAAGGGGATGATGACCAAGAGCAGCAGGAGGGAACCGGCCGGCAGGAGCCATTTTCTTTTTGAGGATCGTTGCGGCCTGTAGGTATTGGGCAGGTCTGCTCCGGAAGTTTTGAGGACCAGGCTACCATTCCCATCGATATAGGAGGCAACGGCAGGATCTGTCTCCTGGATATTGTTATAGGCATCCCGGATCAGATCCCGTAAGGATTGATCATGCTCAGCCTGTTTTACATAGGAGAGGAATTCCTCCAATTCCTCCTCTGTAGAAGTATTCTTCAGGTATCGCTCAAAAAGATATGCCAGTTTGTCTTTCATGATAACAACACTATTTCCTCTTTAATTAAGACGAAACAGGAGCTGGCTCTTCCTATTCCGATGAAAAATAAATATGATATGAACCAAAAAAGCAATCGGTGGCGGGAGAGATACTTACGAATGGACCCTAGCGCGCTAAAGACCTGATTCTTAACCGTATGCCTGGATACGCTCAGTTCGTCGGCAATTTCCTGGTAACTCAGGCCTTTGTCCCTGTTGAGCCGATAGATCAATTGCCGCTGGGGAGGCAGGCTGTCAACCGCCTTGCTGATGATGGATTCCACTTCTTTGGCTTCCACCAGGTCGATGGTATCGTTCGTGAAGATGTCCTGCAGGTTTTCCCAGAGGGCTTTTTTCAGGCGGTTGTTAACGGCAGCCTTCCTCAGAAAATCCAGCACTTTATTCTCCGTGACCCTGTAGAGCCAGGCTTCCATGTTGTGGATACCGGCAATATTGCTCCGGTGGTCCCAAAGTGAGAGAAAGACCTCTTGTATAATATCTTTTGCATAGAGATCGGACTTAGTGAGTCTCAGGGCCAGGGTATACAGTTTGTATTCATGCTCCCGGAAGATCCTGATAAAATGCACTTCCAGTTCAGTATCCCTGTCCCGGACATTTGGCCGATCTTTATCATGCATAAGAGTCGATGAGAATGGTTTAGCTAAATAGATACCCCTAAAATAGGAAAATAAAACCATTTTTTCTCATTTACCGCTCAGCCAGTCCCGGAACCAGTACCCGGAGTTCTTAATGGTGCGGAGCTGGGTATTGAAGTCGACGTGGATCAGGCCGAAGCGGGCGCGGTATCCTTCGGCCCATTCAAAGTTGTCCATCAGGGTCCAGGCAAAGTATCCTTTTATATTCACCCCTTCTTTTTTGGCCCGGAGTACGGCCAGCAGGTATTGCTGGAAATAGTCGATCCGTCCCTGGTCGTCGATGGCGCCATTGATGAGCTCGTCCTTGAAAGCGGCGCCGCTCTCGCTGATGATGATCTCTTTGACGCCGCCGTATAGCCAGAAGCGTTTAATGAGTCGGTAGAAGCTGTCGGGATTGATCTCCCACCCCATGGCTGTATGGGGTACTTTCCGTGCGGGGGCTTTGACTTCCGAGGCCTGAATGATGGGAATGAGGGGGTTATGCCGGACCACGACGGGGAAATAGTTCTGGATGCCGATAAAGTCGAAATTAAATGTCATCCTATCGGTGTATTTCCAGCTTTGATTGTGCAATTCGAGCCGTTCCAGGAATTTGAAGTCCTCGCGGGGGTAGCCTCTGCCCAGGGCGGGTTCGATGAAGAGGCGGTTCATCAGGATATCCAGTCTTTTAGCGGCCTGGATGTCTTCGGGGGAATCGGTATAGGGAATGACTTCGGAGCAGGAAAAGGTGGTGCCGATATGGGCGTCTTTTACGTATTGGCGGAGGATGCGTCCTCCTTCGGCCTGGGCCAGGGCAGCGTGATGGATGGCGGGGAGGAAATTAGAAAGTCCCATCCGGCCGGGGGCGTGTTTGCCGAGCATGTAGCCCAGGCTGGTAAAGCCGAAAGGCTCGTTGAGTACGATCCAGTTTTTTACCTTACTCCCATATTCTTCCGCGCAGAGGGTGGCGTAACGGGTAAACCATTTCAGCATGAGGTGGCTGGTCCATCCCCCTTCTTTTTCCAGGGCGGCGGGCAGGTCCCAGTGGTAAAGGGTCACATAGGGGGTCAATCCCAGCTTGAGGCATTCGTCGATGACGCGGTGATAGAAGGCGATCCCTTCTTTGTTGACGCGGCCGGTGCCTTCGGGCAGGATGCGGGGCCAGGAGATGGAGAAGCGGAATACGTTAAAGCCCAGGGCTTTTGTCAGCAGGAGGTCGTCTTTATACCGATGGTAAAAGTCGCAGGCGATGGTGGGTTTACCGGATCCTTTGATCTTGCCCTGGCGGCGGGAGAAGTTGTCCCAGATGGACGGACCTTTGCCGTAGGTATTGTAAGCGCCTTCATTTTGTATGGCAGCCATCGCCACACCCCATTGAAAATCTTCTCCGAATTCGCTGGCTATCAATTTATGCAGGTTAGCTGTCACCGGGTATACTAATTTAAGTCGCAAATTTTGGACGAAAGTATGTTACGGCAATATTATGATTGAGTTATCATTTGCCGGGCGGCTGGTAGTGACCGGAGGGCTGGAGAGGGCAGTATGAGCTAGGGTTGAGCGGGGCGGGAGATGAAGCGGAGGGGGTCCTGTCCGAAGGCTTGGGCGTCGACCCATTGGATGGAGGGATCTTTGCGGAACCAGGTCATTTGACGCTTGGCATAATGGCGGGTGTTCGTTTTGATTTTTTCTATGGCTTCGGGGAGGGATGTTTTGCCGTCAAGCCAGTCGAAGAGTTCGCGGTAGCCTACGGTTTGCAGGGCATTCACTTCTTTAGAGGGGAGGAGTTCCCGGACTTCTTCCAGTAAGCCTTGTTCCATCATAAGATCCACGCGGTCGTGGATGCGTTGGTGCAGCTGTTCTTTGGGGAGGTGCAAGCCTATTTTTTCTATCCGGAAGGGGCGTTGTTTTTTTCCACGGCCGCGGAAGGAGAGGATGGAAAGGCCGGTCGAGCGTTGCACTTCCAGGGCCCGCATCAGTCTTTGCGGGTTATGTATTTCTCCTGTTTCATAAAATGCGGGGTCGGCGCTTCGCACTTCCTGCTGCAGCCAGTTCAATCCGGCTATTTCGTATTGGGCGAGGATCTCCTCCCGGATGCCGGGGCGGGTGGCGGGGATCTCGTCCAGTCCTTCTGTGAAGGCTTTAATATAGAGGCCGGTGCCTCCCACCATGATAGCAGTGGGTTGTTTGCGGAAGATATCTTCTGTCCAGGAGAGGGCGAGCTCTTCGAAGAGGGCGGCATTGACTTCCTGATGAATGGAATGGGAGCTGATGAAATAGTGGTGAACGGCGTGGAGCTCTTCCGGCGAGGGTTTGGCGACGCCGATATTCAATTCTGTAAAACACTGGCGGGAGTCGGCGGAGATTATTTCCGTGTGCAGGCTTTGGGCCAGCCTGATGGCTGCCGCTGTCTTGCCTACGGCCGTTGGCCCCACGATGACTATGACGGTTGGATGGTTCAATTCAATCTACTCTTCTGTCGCGCCGGCGTCTTCGCCTTCTTCTTCATTTTCTTCTTCGCTGGTCTCTTCTTCCGGGGCGTCGGTGCCGTCCTGCTCTTTTACGCCAAAGCCAACCGTACCTTTCGTAAGGTCATATTTTTCTTCTATTTCCGTCAGCTTGTCGCCTACCAGCCCCTTTGTACCGTATTGAGACGGCGGGATCCCTTCTGACTTGACTACGGCGGGGTAGTCCAGCTTGCCATTCTCTTCTTTCGACACGTTGATCAGTTCGACGAGAAAGCCCCAGTTGCGGACGAAGTCGTATGTGTAGATAAATTTCTGATTGGGATCGCGGATCTCCGATCCGATGGTAGTGGCTTCCATCAATAAGGGTTCTACCTTATAAGCCTTGTCGTATTTATCCAATGAGATTTCCCGGCCTCTCTGCCAGTTATCATTGCTGCGATAAAAGGTCGCCTGATGCTTACTGTCGAATTCATAAGCTTTCAGGATCACCTGGTGCAATTGCAGAAAAGTCTGGGTATGTTTAACTACCACATCCCTGTAAATGCTATCATCTTCCTCAAAATAAATCCTGAATTTCAATATTGCCATATACACGAATTAATACCGAGTAATAAGTATTGCGCCTGCCCGGTCAGGGCACAAAATAACACGAAATATCGGAATTATTGCCCGTAAATTTCAAGGGCTATTTTACCGCTGTCAAATTCAATTCTGCCGCCCTGAGCATCATAAAATCGTAGGCGGCCTGTTCATTATTTTCTATCAGGCCATCCAGGATTGCTTCACGTATAGCTGTTTTGAGGTCGCCTACCAGCTTGCCTGGGGGCAGTCCGAATTTCTCCATGATCATTTCCCCGGTGATGGGTGGCTGCCAGTTCCGGATGCGATCTTTCTCTTCTACTTCTTTCAGCCTGGTCCTTACCATTTCAAAGTTCTCCAGGAAGCGCCGGACCTTTTGTTTGTTCTTCGAAGTAATATCGGCCTCGCATAAGGTCATCAGCGCATCCATATCGTCTCCCGCGTCGAAGAGCAAACGCCGCAGCGCCGAGTCGGTGATATTCTCTTTCGTGAGGCTGATGGGGCGTAAATGATATTCCACCAATTTCCTGACGAAGCGCATTTTTTCATTTTGCGGCAATTTGAGCCGTGCAAAGATCCTGGGCACCATCTTACTTCCTACTACTTCGTGTCCGTGGAAGGTCCAGCCGTGGTCTTTTTCAAACCGCTTCGTCGCGGGCTTGCCTATATCGTGCAGGATAGCAGCCCAACGGAGCCAGAGGTCGTCGGTATGCCGGCTTATATTGTCAAGAACCTGCAATGTATGATAAAAATTATCCTTATGCCCCATCCCATCGATATATTCCGCTCCTGCCAGCTCGACCATCTGGGGGAAGATGATGGAGAGCAGACCGCTTTTGTACAAAAGGTCAAACCCGATAGAGGGTTTGGGGCTGAGAATAATTTTATTCAGCTCATCCGTGATCCGTTCCTGCGAGACGATGGAAATGCGTTGAGCATCTTCTTTGATAGCCTGAAAGGTCGGGTCGGCGATGGTGAAACCGAGCTGTGCGGCAAACCGTGTGGCCCGCATCATGCGTAAAGGGTCATCGCTGAAGGTCTGCAGGGGGTCCAGGGGAGTGCGGATCACACGTTGTTCCAGGTCCTGTAACCCATTGAAGGGATCGATCAGCCGGCCATAGTCTTCTGCATTCAGGCTGATTGCCATGGCATTGATCGTAAAATCCCGGCGGAGCTGGTCATCTTCCACCGTTCCGGGTAATACGGCCGGATTGCGGGAGTCCGGGCTATAGCTTTCTTTACGGGCGCCTACAAATTCTATTTCCCAGTCACCCAGCCTGATCTGTGCGGTGCCGAAGTTCTTAAAGAATGCCACGGTAGGCCGGGGCTGGAATTGGTCAGCCACTTTATTAGCCAGTTCGATCCCATCGCCCACGCATACGATATCCGCGTCTTTGGTAGCGCGGTCAATAAGCCGGTCGCGAACGAATCCTCCGATCAGGAAGCAGGGTGATCCCAGTTCTGCGGCGGCCTGCGCGATCTTTTTGAATACGAACAATTCTTTTTCTGTGCACTTGATATCCATAAAATAGTAGCGCGAAATTATAAAGTTTGCAGGAGTTGCGTGTCTTCTATTTTCCAGGCGCAATTAAAATGTCCTTTGGGGCAGGCTTTATATCCATGAAGTCCGCAGGGGCGGCAGTCCAGGGGCTCTGTTATCTCCACGATAAATTTCTTATCCGAGAGGGGGCCGAAGCCAAAAGAAGGAATCGTAGAGCAGTAGACGGCCGTTACGGGTGCATTGACGGAGGAGGCAAAATGCATGGGGGCCGAATCGTTTACGTAATTCATGGCCGAGTCGGCCATTAAAGCGGCTGACTGCAGGAAGGAGAGCTGGCCGCTCAGGTTCCTTACAGAGGGATGGGAGGACGCTGTCCGGATCTCTTCGCAGAGGGCGTTATCCGAGGGGGCTCCCAGTAAATAGACGGTATAGCTGGCAGGGACTTTATTAATAAAGGAGATCCATTTTTCCTTCGGGTATTGTTTGGTAAACCAGACGGAGGCGGGGGATACTGTGATATAGGGCGTTCTTTTGTACTCCCCCACTCTGTCGATATCCTGGGGGGAGGGGTAGAGCCGGGGCCGGGCCGGGCGGGCGTCCGTAAAATCCCGGATCAATTCCTGGTTGCGTTCGATCTCATGCCGGGGGATGGGATGGCCGGGGGTAACCGATGCGGCGGCGGGGCTGGGTGTAAGCTCGGATGATCCTGTTACGTGCCCGGAGCCAGGATCAACGCTGTAGCTGACGATATGGGGGATCCTTTTGGAAAAGAAGCGGCTCAGGGGGTTCTTGTCGAATCCGATGGTCTCTCCTGCCCCGGAAAATGCTGTCAGCAGGCCGGTAGCGGCAAAGCGCTGCACGTTGATCACTTTGTCGTATCGAGCCTGCCGGATCCGCCGGCCCATATTCCATAAATTGCTGAGCTTATGCTGTTTTTTATCCCATACCAGGACTTCGTGTAAGAAGGGGTGGGCGGCAAGCAGGGCTTCGTTGCCTTTTCTAACCAGGAAGTCGATTTGGGCGTCGGGATAGTATTCATGGAGTTTTTCGATGATACCCGTCGCCAATACCACGTCACCTATAAACGCCGTCTGTATAACCAGGAATTTTTGCACGGTGCGAATTTACATTTAAATGTGTGAAGTTGCGCCTACGGCCGGATGATGGTGACGGTGCCGTCTTTGTTCCATTTCACGATGGCGGAGGGCTGCCGGGGGGAAGTATCCTGCTGCCGGTATTGGACGATCCCGTCCACTCCTGCCTTGATAGGATCTTCTATTTCATCAAAGAAAGCCGGGGCGGGACGGCCGGAAATATTAGCGGAGGTGGATACGATGGGTTTGCGGAACCGCCGGATCAGGTGGCGGCAGAAAGGGTCGTCTACCAGCCGGATCGCGACGGTGCCGTCCGTACCGGTGAGGTTGTCTGCCAGTCCCATGGGGCCTTCATAAATGACAGTAGTAGGTTTTTGTACGGTGCGCAGGAAGTCGAAGACCTGCAGATCGGGCTGGCTGGTATATTTCAGGATATCCCGCTCGTCTGCCATCAGCACGATCAGGCTTTTTGTCTCTGCCCGTTGTTTCAGGGAAAATATTTTTTTTACGGCGTCGGGGTTGGTAGCGTCGCATCCAATTCCCCAGATTGTGTCGGTCGGGTACAGGATAAGTCCTCCGGCCTTTAACAGGACGAGACAGTTCTCTATATCGGTACTAAAATCAGGGATCCCGTGGTGCAATTCCATGACCGAAGATATTTCTTTTCGGGAAAATGAGGCGGTGGGAAAAACGGGAAGATGAAGTAGCGGGGATGTGGCCCTCATGTATTAAGTTTGCAAAAAAATATAGATGGAATTGAAACAATTGATAGCGGAAGCCTGGGCCAACCGGGATTTATTAAAAGAAGCCCGTCATGCGGATGCGGTGAGGGCCGTCATCGAAGAAGTGGACAAGGGTAGGCTGCGGGTGGCCAGTCCTGCTGTGGGTGCATCGGATGTGAGTGGCGGCGGTGCGGCTGTGGGCAGCGGATGGCAGGTGAACGAATGGGTAAAACAGGCTATCCTGCTTTATTTCGGGATCCAGCCCATGCAGACCTGGGATCTGGCGCCCTTTGAGTTCTATGATAAGATGCTGTTGAAAAAAAATTATAAGGAACTGGGTGTACGGGCTGTCCCTCATGCGGTTGCCCGGTATGGGGCTTATCTCGCGAAGAATGTCGTGATGATGCCCAGCTATGTAAATATCGGCGCCTATGTGGACGAGGGCACCATGGTGGACACCTGGGCTACCGTAGGGAGCTGTGCGCAGATCGGGAAAGGGGTGCATCTCAGTGGCGGCGTGGGAATCGGCGGCGTATTGGAACCATTGCAGGCCGCGCCGGTCATTATTGAGGACGGCGCCTTTCTGGGAAGCCGGAGCATTGTCGTGGAGGGGGTGATCGTGGAAAAAGAAGCGGTATTGGGCGCCAATGTAGTGCTGACGCAGTCCACCAAGATCATTGACGTGAGCGGCGCAGAGCCGGTGGAGTATAAGGGCCGGGTACCTGCCCGCAGCGTGGTAATCCCGGGCAGCTATCTGAAGAAATTCCCTGCCGGGGAATACAGTGTGAATTGCGCCCTGATCATCGGGCAGCGAAAGCCGAGTACGGACCTGAAAACCAGTCTCAACGATGCGCTAAGGGAGTTCAATGTCTCGGCATAATTTGCTGAAAGGCTTTCTCATTTCTTTTACGGGCGCCATCTTTTTCTCTACCAAGGCGATCATCATTAAAAAGGCATTTCATGCTACGTCGGCGGATGCGCTGACTTTGCTGACGCTTAGGATGTTGTTCTCGCTGCCTGCCTACCTGATCGCCGCCTGGTGGGGCAGCCGGAAGGAGGACAATGTGCGGATGACCCGGAAGCAGTGGGGATATGTGGTTGTGCTGGGATTGCTGGGCTATTATTTCAGCAGCTATTTTGACTTTGTGGGATTACAATATGTATCGGCGGGTTTGGAAAGGCTCATACTTTTCCTTTATCCGAGTTTTGCCGTGCTGATCAATGCGGTCCTGTTTAAGCAGCCGGTAGGGAGGGTCCAGCGGTGGGCTTTGTTGCTGACCTATACCGGGATCGGGATTGCCTATTTCGGAGAATTGAAAGTGGATACGGGAAACCCGAATTTCTACTGGGGTAGCAGCCTGATCTTTCTATGCGCCATCACCTATGCCTGCTACCTGTCGGGCAGCGGCCGGCTGATCCCGGTGCTGGGCGCGGCCAAATTCACCACTTATAGTATGCTGGTGGCCACGGGAGCCGTATTGCTGCATTTTTTGTTGCGGGGCCTGCTGGGTAGGCACGGATTTATCGGTGACGGCGGTCTGGCTGCGGGGGTCGGCGGTCATGGGGCCGGCAATGCGGTCGGCGGCAGTATAACTGTCGGGATGAGCGGACATGGAGTCGGCGGCAATGGGCTTTGGCTATATGCCGTTTTACTGGCTTTGTTTGCCACGGTGATTCCATCCTTCATGCTGTCTGCGGGTATGAAACGGATCGGCGCCAATAATGCGGCGATCGTCACCAGTATCGGGCCTGTTTCCACGATCCTGCAAGCTCATTTTATCCTGGGAGATAAGATCTTTACGGAGCAGTTGGTGGGTACGGGGCTGGTGATCCTGGGGGTGTTGCTGATCGGCTGGCAGGGAAGAAAGGGAGTTGGTCTGCGGACGGAAGCGCCTTAAGAGCTGAAGTCAGAAAAAAGGGCTCCGGCTGGCCGGACCGGAGCCTGTATAGGTAATGATTAGTTAGCGGCCGGGGAATAGATCGTCTTTAGGTATTCCCTGAGCGAAGTGGGCTGTCTGCCCAGTAATTTTTCCAGGGTGGGGTCGGTCAGATCGAATTCACCCTGCCGGATGCCTTCTCCAAAACCGCCGAATAAACCGATGTAATGATCGGGTACACCGGCCTTGGTCAATTCCTGCTTGAATACTTCCTGGGTGGGGGAAACATACGTGATGGACTTACCGGTGATTTCGCTTATTATTTTGGCAATTTCGGGATAGGACCAGGCCTGGTTACCGGAGATCTCATACTCTTTGTTTTCATGTCCCTGACCGGTCAGGATATTGGCTGCGGCTTCCGCCATATCGGAGCGTGTGGCGTACGATACCTTTCCTTCTCCCGCGGGCTGGAAGATCACACCGGTTTCCAGCACTTTGTCTCCAATGAAAATCGGCAACATGTCCGTATACAGGGTATGCTTCAGGATGGTATAGGGTATTCCGCTTTCTTTCAGGGCAGTCTCCGTTTCCAGGTGCGCCTGGGCTACCAGGGCGATGGGGGAAGAGAACGTCTCGTTTTTACGCTGGAAGCTGGTATAGAGGATATGTTTGATACCGGCCTGTTTAGCCGCCCGGACCACGTTGGCCTGTTGGACGGATCTGTTGGGAATGTCGTTACCGGATACGAAATATAGTTTGTCAATACCTGTAAATGCCTTGACCAGAGAGTCATAATTGTTATAGTCTCCTTGTCTTATGTCCACGCCCTGCCCTTTCAGGGTTTCCGCTTTTGCCGGGTCTCTGACCAGTGCGGCAATATTGGATCCTGGTGTCTTTTTAAGGAGAAATTCGACTACTGCCTTTCCGAGTGGGCCCGTGGCCCCGGTTACTAAAATCATCTTATTTAATTTTAAATTGTTTACATTTGTTAGTGACAATCCTTTTTTACTGTTACTAACTTTTAGAGAGCTATTAATCAAAGGTAAATGGCTTGCTTGTACCAGACAAGAAGGCACTTGGAAATCAGTCAGTTACGTCGGGGAAAGTATTATTGATAATCAATCGTTTATGAAAGAATATAATTCAGACATTTTTTTGGATAAGGTCAACTGTCCTGTCCGGCAGGTATTGGACCGCTTTGGCGACAAGTGGTCTACGCTGATCCTGCTGATGCTGGAAAATAAAGGAACGATGCGGTTTAATCAGCTGAATAGTACGATCGGGGATATTTCCCAGAAGATGCTGACGGTGACGTTGCGGACGCTGGAAGCGGATGGGTTAATTTCCCGGAAAGTTTATCCCGAGATACCGCCGCGGGTGGAGTATCAGTTAACGGAAATAGGGCAAAGCCTGGTGCCGCATATCGAGGCGCTCGCGGGCTGGGCCAATGAAAATATCGGGGCTATTTTGCAGAGCCGGGAAAGGTTCGCGCTGAAGGGTGTGGTTGTGTGAGGAACAGGCTATGAAAGAATAATTTACTCCTATTTCTCGGCCGGTGTGAAGTATAGAAATCCAGGTCATCTGTTATTGAGTAAAAATCTTATTTGTAAAAATTCCAAAAATGCAACGAATTTTATTCACGTTTAACCAATATACAGCCCATCATCGTTCCATTAATTGCCAATCCTTTGCCAAGAGCAGTTCGTTTTTAGGGGTAATTACCCTTAAATAATTAATTTTAGAGAAAAAAAGTCTTAATTTTGAGGGGTAATTACCCTTTTATGCAAACCTATCACGTTAATGACTTACTCAAATCGGCCTTTCAAGATGCTAATCATCTTGATATTAAACAGCTTTTTGAGAATAAATTAACCGAATATGACCTTAGCAAAACGAAAGCACTTTCTATTTTAAACATTGATAAGGATGTCTTTGAGGACATCATTTCGGGATCGGCCAAACAGCCAAGCATGATCAACATTTTGAAAATTGCTCAATTCATTGATGTCGATATAAACGAGGTCGTTACCGCCTTTTTAAAAACCCAAAGCTCTGAGAATATTGCCGCTATCGAAAAAGCTCGAAAAGTTACTTTTGTAGTTAAATTTTTTGACGTAAAGAAACTTACCAAACTCGGTTTCTTTGAGGAATCGGAAAGCGTAGACTATTGGGTACAACGTATATTGACGTTCTTTGATTATGAGAGCATTAGTGAATTTGAGGAGGAATTGACCGCGCCACTATACAGTAAAGGAAAACGCAAATTTTCCGATAAGATGAAGGATTTTTGGGTTAAATCAGCTTATCAATGCTTCAAAAGCATCAATAATCCTAATCTCTACAATCGAGATAACCTTAAAGACTTACTTGTAAAAGTCAAACCTTATTGCCAGGACGTAGAAAATGGCTTATTTACCGTCTGCAAAGCTTTATATAATGTTGGGATTACCGTCATTGTACAAAATCAATTGGCCACTACTCAAGTTCGTGGTGCCACTTTTATTGTTAACGGCAAGCCCTGCATAGTCCTAACTGACTTATTCAAAAAATACCCCACATTATGGACAACTCTAATTCATGAATTGCATCATGTATTGTACGATATGGATCTCATTTCTTCGACTCAGTATCATTTAACTGGTGACCCCGATTTATTCCTAATTGAGGAAAAAGCAGACTCTTTTTCTATGGAATACTTTTGTGGAGTAGAACATTTTAATTACATCAAACCACATATTAACAATCCATTTATCGTAGCGAAATTCGCAAAAGAGTTGGATGTGCATCCCTCGTTCATCTACTCTGCATACAGGTATTTCCAGAACCATCTTTATCAAAAAAATTACTATGGCGCATTTACCGAATTCCTTCCGTCCTACTCATTAGCCATCGATAAACTCACACCTATTACGTGGAAAGAAAATAGTTTGTCTGAAATAGCCCAAAATATAAAAACCATTTTTGAAGTAAATACTTAAAACTATGGAAGAAAACAAAAATAATGTCAAAGAGGAGTCGGTGCTATCTGCGGAAGACCTCGAGCGAATGGAGTTGCTTCGCCAAGTTCATGAAAAATCGGGCAGGCAATTGCAGATTGATGCAACCACTGGCAGTTTGAAAGAGATTGACGAACTGAAGGAATTACTCGGAAAAAAGATAGATAACCCAGACGAGAAATATAACATTTATTACAAGGGTATCAGGAATATCCTGATGCAATATTTGCCTAAAGGCGATGAGTTCAAAGAAGCCCGGCAAATAATATATGATGAAAAGAATATCTTTCTAAATAGCGGCAAGAAAAAGTCCGATAATGATGGCATCAGAGGAAGCGATGGGAGAATGACCTTTCAATCTAAAATGAATGACATGCTCGATCTGATTTTGAAATGGGTATCCGAGTCGCAAAACCCATTTACCTTGTATAACTGGCTCTTCGCTTTGAACGAAGAAAATGGATACGGGCATGAGCAATATGACAATACAACTTTGGGATTTGCGAATGCAATGAGAGTACTTAGTTTGGAGTCTTAATACCCCAATGTGAGATTTAAACATCCGGCAAATGTATTGATAGTTCAATACATTTGCCGGATACGTCAAGGCCGTTATCGCCGTCAGTTTAATGAAAAAAAATCATCGGCCGCGACAGCTAATTCTGATCCTCGCTGATTCCGGAAGCATAGAGGGAAAAGATCAATTGGCGGAAATTTTGACTGACAACTAAAGTTATTCATCGCGATAATTACTGGGAATGGTTATCTCCTGAAGAAATATGACAAACGACAAAAAAATTCAATGACTGTGGCAATTAGCACTAAGCGGACACATATTCCCAGGCGCTCTTATAAGCATCCTTCTGTTCGGCGTATGCAATGAAATCTCCGTAAAAAGGTAGTTGCGAAAGGGTGGCGCTATCTCCGATCACCACTAATTTTTTCCGGGCCCGGGTCATGGCCACATTCATGCGTCGGGTATCCGAGAGGAATCCGATTTTATTTTCCGTATTACTGCGGGTCATGCTGATATAGACGATATCCCTTTCCTGTCCCTGAAAGCTGTCGATCGTATTGACGGAGATCTTATCTCCGTATTGCTGTAAGGCAGGGCTGTGGGTCAATTGTTCTTTGAGAAGCTGAATTTGTTGTTTATAGGGAGAAATGATGGCGATCGTTGGAAAATCCTTTTCGGAATAGCGGGTAGCCAGATCCGTGACAAGCTGTGTCAAATGCTTGAACAGGAAGGCGGCTTCTTCGGGATTGGTAGTGCTGGTTCCTTCCGTTCGTTCTTCGAACCCGCAACCGGCCGTGTCCACGAAAGCGAGGGGCCAGTCTTCAGGAAACAGCAGATGCTGCGCTACGGAAGCATGCGCTCTCAGCTTATCCCCGTAAAATACCGAAGAGGAGTAGCCCATGATCATTTCATTCATCCGGTATTGTTCTTCCAGTAAGACAACGGCTTCGGGATGGAGGGCCGTGCATTTTTCCAGCAAGGTGGCGCTCAACCCGCTTCTGGCTGCTTCATTGGATTTGACGGTGGGCGATAACTGGCAATGGTCGCCGGCCAATACTACTTTCCGCGCTTTCAGGATCGGGATCCAACAAGCGGGTTCCAGTGCTTGTCCGGCCTCATCGATCACGACGGTCTTAAATTTGAGATTCCGTACGGTGTAATGGTTGGCGCCGACCAGCGTGGCCGTAATCACCTGCGCCCTGGTCAGGAGGTCGTCCATGATATATTGCTCCGTAGTCTCCACCTGCTTCATGATCTTACGGGCTTCATTGAAGAGGGCTGAGCGTTGTTCCCGTTCGGCCTTCCCGAAATTACGTTTGTATTTATGGGCCATGTCCCTGAATTCGCTGGCCTGCTTCTTCAGTTTCTTTATTTCCTTCATGCTGTTATGGGCCGCCATCTTGCTGTCGAGGGTCAGGGACATCAGCCGTTCCGATACCCTGACGGGGTTACCCACCCGAAGGGTGTTCAGGCCTTCCTCGGATAACTTTTCGCTCAGGAGGTCAACGGCGGTATTGCTGGGCGCGACCACCAGTATTTGCTGATGATCCTGTTGGATCAGGGCTTTGATGGCCTGTACGAGGGTCGTGGTCTTGCCGGTGCCGGGAGGGCCGTGTACGATCGCCAGTTCATTGGCGGAAAGGATCTTGTCTACCGCGGCTTGTTGGGAAGGGTTGAGGTTACTTCCGTTCGGGTTTCGGGCGCCGCTGGCCAAATGGCCGATCGGCTGGAAGGTAGGGGCTTTTTCGCCGATCAGGATCTTTATGAGATTGCCCTCTTCTCTCTTTTCATAGAGCGTTGACGCGAGCCTGAGCGCGTTACGCATTTCGTCATAACTATTATCATCAAAAAGCAGGTCGAGTCCTAATTTTCCATCGTCTGCCCAACCGGGCAGTTCGTCCGTATGCAGGGTAATCTTAAGGCGGTTGCCGCTTTGGTAAGAAATGACACCCTCTATCCTGTTCTCTTTGGGGTCATGCCCGGAGAAAAGCACGGCGGATACCCCAAACCGGAACTGATGGACCATATCCTGGTGCGTGGTACGTTCCAGTTCTACGGTCAGATAATCTCCCCGGCTCATCTCCGAGCCCCTGATGGCGATCGGATACCAGGTGAGTCCATTGGACCTGCGGTCGGAGATGGAGGAGGTAGCGGTGAGCTTCAGATAAGACTGCCGGTCTTCTTCCCTTTCTAATTTCAGCAAGTCTCCAAGCTTTGAGAAATAATCCATGGGCGCAAAGGTACAAATTCATCCGGGACCTCCTATTTCAGTGTCTCGTTGACCAGGGTCTGCGCTTCGGCGACGATCCGCTGCAGGTGATCTTTCCCGCGGAAGCTCTCCGCATAGATCTTATAAATATCTTCCGTTCCGGAAGGCCGTGCTGCAAACCAGCCATTTTCCGTGGTGACTTTCAGGCCGCCGATCGCGGCTCCGTTGCCGGGGGCATTGGTCAGGATATCGGTAATTTTCTCTCCGGCTAATTCTTTTTGCTTAACCTGGTCGGGCGAAAGCCGTCCCAGCTTTTGTTTCTGATCCGGAGTGGCGGCGGCTTCGACGCGATCGTAGGTAGATTCTCCCAATTCCCGGGTAAGGTCCTGGTAAATTTCTCCCGGATCACGTCCCAGGGTGGCCGTTATCTCCGCTGAGAGTAAGGCGGGAATGAATCCGTCTTTGTCGGTGGTCCATACGCTGCCGTCGATGCGGGCAAAAGAAGCGCCGGCGCTCTCCTCCCCTACGAATCCCAGGGAGCCGTCGATCAGGCCATCCACAAACCATTTGAAGCCAACGGGCACTTCGTATATTTTCCTGTTTAATTTCTTTGTGACGCGGTCGATCATCTGGCTGCTCACCAGGGTCTTTCCTATGGCGATGCCGGCCGGCCATTGGGTCCGGTGCTGAAGGAGATAGAAAATAGCGACTGACAGGTAATGATTGGGGGGCATCAGTCCTACGCTGCGGGTAACGATCCCATGCCGGTCATGATCGGTATCGCAGGCCATGGAGATATCGAAGCGATCTTTCAGGTCGATAAGGCTTCGCATAGCATAAGGTGAAGAGGGGTCCATACGGATCTGGCCATCCCAGTCCACGGTCATAAAGTTAAAGGTCGGGTCGACGATCTTATTGACGACGGTGAGATTCAATTTATACTTTTCGGCGATCGGCTCCCAATAGTGAACACCTGCTCCCCCCAGCGGGTCCACGCCGATGCGGATCCCCGAGCTACGGAGTTTTTCCATATCCAGCACTTTATCCAGCTCGTTGATATAATTATGGAGATAATCGTACCGGTGTGTGGTAGCAGCGTGAAGGGCCTGTGCATAAGAGATTCTTTTTACGTCCCTGAGCCCGTTGATGAGGATTTCATTGGCCCGGGCCTCTATCCATTTGGTAACGTCAGTGCCAGCGGGTCCGCCATTGGGAGTGTTGTATTTAAAGCCGCCGTCCGTCGGGGGATTATGAGAAGGGGTAATGACGATGCCGTCCGCCAGACCGGTATTGTCTTTCCGATCCTTGTTGTAGTGGAGGATCGCCTGGGAAATAACGGGGGTGGGCGTATAGCCATCTTTTTCGTCGATCATCACTTCCATGCCATTACCCGCTAATACTTCCAACGCAGTGGCCAGTGCAGGTTCCGACAGGGCATGGGTATCCGCGCCCAGGAACAGGGGGCCATCGATCCTGTGTTGTTTCCTGTAAAGGCAGATGGCCTGGCTGATGGCCAGGATATGTGCTTCGTTGAAACTATTTTTAAGAGAAGAGCCCCGGTGACCGGATGTTCCAAAAGCGACTTTCTGTTCCGGGATGGCGGGGTCCGGGATACCTGTATAGTAGGATGTGATCAGTTTCGGAATATTGGTCAATGTCAGCGGATCGGCAGGTTTGCCTGCGAGGGAGCTTATTTCCATATTGATTGATAAGTTTTTTACAATTCATAAATGACCGCTTCATAGGGTTGCAGGGCACCGTTGGTCGACGGGCTGGAATAGTTGCCCATTAATAGTTTTGCCTTGCTCAGATCGATGCCTGTCTTTATGGATGCCGTTACTCCCTTGAAATTAAGGAGGATCAATAATTTTTTGCCATATCCTTCCCGTGTATAGGCATATATATCGGGGTTGTCTTTATCCAGCAGGGTGTACTTCCCATAGACCAGCACCAGGTTGTCTTTCCGCAGCTGCACCACTTTCCTGAAATAATTAAGCACCGAGTTGGGATCTTTTTTCTGGTTCGCCGCGTTGACCGAGGGGTAGTCCGGGTTGACACTGATCCAGGGGGTGCCAGTCGTAAAACCGGCATTGGCGGAATTGTCCCACTGGAAGGGGGTACGACCATTGTCGCGTGAAGTTCTCTTCTCTTCTTCGAGGAAAGCGGCGGTATCTCCTCTTTCCATGACGAGGTGCTTGTATTTATTGATCGTGGCAATGTCGCGGTAGTCGCTGATCTTATCAAATTTTATATTGGGGATGCCCAGCTCGTCGCCGTAATAATAGTAGGGAGTGCCCTTCATGGTCATGATAAAGGTCGTCAGCATTTTGGAAGACAACTCCCTAAAGGCGGGGCTGTCATTTCCCCAATGGCTTACCATGCGGGGTTGGTCATGGTTGCCTAAAAAGATGGATACCCAGCCTCGTTGGGTAAAGGCGCTGTCCCATTTGGAGTAGACCCTCTTAAAATCCAGCAGGCTGTAATCCGGTTTGCCTCGACCCACATCCATTCCTTCGAAGTGGTAGGCCATATTCAATTCATGGCGGTCGGGGTCTACCAGGGCCATAGCGTCATCCAGGGTACTGCCGGCGCCTTCCGCCACGGTCATGACGTCATATTTGCTGATCACTTCCCGGTTCATTTCCTGCAGGTAATCGTGCAGATGCGGTCCCATCCCGTAGTATCTGATGATATTCTTTTCATAGCCCGGGGGAAAGGCCGGCCAGGTGGTATCTTTTGCCACGAATTGAAAGGCGTCCATGCGAAAGCCGTCGATGCCTTTGTCCAGCCAGAATTTCATGATGTCATAGACTTCCCGCCGCACCTGTGGGTTTTCCCAGTTCAGATCGGGTTGTTTTCGGGAGAAATAATGCAGGTAATAAGCATTCGTTACCGAATCATATTTCCAGGCGTCGCTGTTGACATCGAAAAAGCTCCAGCGGGGGGTGGGCTTTCCACGTTCGGCATCCCACCAATGATAATAGTTCCGGTAAGGGCTGGTCCTGGAGCTCCTGGATTGCCGGAACCAGGCATGTTCGTCGCTGCTGTGATTTACGACGAGGTCCATTACCAGCCGGATCTTTCGTTTGTGCATTTCTTCGAGCAGGATATCGAAGTCCCCCATGGTCCCGAAGTCCTTCATGATGTTGCGGTAGTCGCTGATATCATACCCATTGTCGTCATTGGGTGACGAGTAGATCGGGTTGAGCCAAACGACGTCGACGCCAAGGCTCTTGATATAATCCAGTTTGGAGATAATGCCTTTCAGGTCGCCGATGCCATCGCCATCGCTGTCTTTAAAGCTGCGGGGATAGATCTGGTAGACGACGGCTTCTTTCCACCATTTCCGGTCGGTCTTGTCGCTGGTGGAATCTGTTGCCGACATTGTTTTTTCGTTCATGGAATGACTATTACAGGCTGCCAGCAAGGAGCAGAAACCAAGGCATATAGCAAGTCGTATCATTGTAATAAAGATACCTATTTTTGTTATTGAACGGCGCTGTCATTTTTTATCACTTTGCCGCCTATCATGACAAATTTCACGCGTTGCAATTCAGAGATATCGTGCAACGGGTCTCCTTTTACGGCGATCAGATCCGCCAGTTTGCCGGGTTCCACCGTTCCGATCTCTTTTTCCTTATGGAGGAGTTCCGCATTTACTTTAGTCCCTGCCTGGATGGCCTGCATTGGGGTCATCCCCACTTTGACCAGCTCAGCAAATTCCCGCGCAGAGTAGTCCGCGGGCCAGCCGATATAATCCGTTCCCACTCCTATTTTAACCCCTTTTTTAATGGCGAGGCCCAGCATTTTGTAAAACCCTGCCCTTGAAGTTTTGCCCAGTTCGACGGCTTTGACCAGGGCTTTGCTGTCCGGTATTTTCTCAGAAAAAAACAAGTCGATGGTAAGCGTGGGGATCAGATAAGTGCCATGCTGAACCATCAGGTCGATGGCTTCCTCATCCATATAGGTGCCGTGTTCAATAGAGCGCACGCCGGCTTTCACCGCTTGCTTGATCCCTTCCGTGGCATGGGCATGGGCCATGACCGGAACATCTCTTCTGGCGGCTTCCTCTACCACTATTTTTAATTCTTCGGGGCTGAAGTGAACGTTCTGTGGATTGTCGCCGGTCGTCATAAAAGCGCCGGTTTCCAGGATCTTGATCCAGTCGCTCCCGTATTTAATCTCTGTACGGATAGCTTTGCGGATCTCCTCGGGACCGTCTACGATCAGTCCATCCGCTATGATGGGTTGTTCGTAGGAGAAAAAGTTGATATCGCCGCCGCCGCCCGTGACCGATAAATAATGGCCTGCGCCGTAGATATGGGGGCCTGCGAATACGCCTTTATTGATGGCATTGCGGATCTCCATATTAGCATATCCGACATCTGCATCACCCGCTACGCGCAGGCAGGTCCAGCCGGCCGACAGGAGATCCTGTACATTTTTGAGGCCTGTCAGCGCTTTAGCAGCGGAAGAGGTGCGCAGATGGGTGACCTGGTAGTCATCGGAAGAATTATTATCGGGATGAGTATGGGCGTCTATCAGTCCCGGAAGGAGCGTATAATCGCCCAGGTCGATAATAGGGACACCCGGGGGAAGCTGGTCTTTTTTTTGAATGGAGACAATTTTGTTTCCTTCAATGATTATAGCCGGATTAGCTATAACGCCTCCGTTGCCATCTATCAGGGTTTTACAAAGGATAGCCGTCTTTTGACCATAGAATGTTTGCGAAAGAAAGAGCAGAATGCAGCAGCAGTTTAAAAATTTTCTCATGTGCAGTAGTTGGCGGGCTTTTATTTAATGTCGTACCATTAAATCTATCACTTTTTCGTGGTTTCAGAAAAGAAAAAGGGTCCTCCCTTTTGCGGGAAGACCCTTTTTACTATTTTAAGAAAGCGATCCTGTCTGCATTAAACATCCCCATCCATTCGGGATATATGAGGGGCAAGGCGCTTGCTTCGTCCAGGGCCTGGAGTTCTTCCCGGGAAAGCAGCAGGGAGGTGACGGCGAGGTTGTCATTCAGCTGGGTTAGATTTTTGGCGCCGATAATGACACTGGTTACTACCGGTTTGGCCAACAACCAGGCCAGGGCTATCTGTGCGATGCTAACGCCCCGGGCCTTGGATACTTTGTCCATGGCATCGATCACAGTATACGCATACTCTTTATTTACCGGGGGAAAGTCGAAGTTGGCGCGTCTTGAATCTTCGGGTTTCTCCTGGTCTCTGCGATATTTGCCCGTCAGCAGCCCTCCAGCCAGGGGACTCCAGACCAGCAAACCCATTTTCTGATCCTCCAGGGCGGGTACTATTTCTTTTTCAAGATCTCTGCCGGCAACACTGTAATAGGCCTGTAAGCATTCAAAGCCGGCCCAATGGGATGCCTTCGACAGCAACCGGGCTTTCACGATCTCCCAGGCGAAGAGATTGCTGCAGCCGAGGTACCGTACCAGGCCGGATCGAACCAGGTCATTCAAGGCTTCCAGGGTTTCTTCTATAGGTGTGACGGGATCGGGACCATGAATCTGGTAGAGGTCGATGTAATCGGTCTGCAGGCGTTGCAGGCTGGCCCGGACCTGTGCGAAGATATGTTTGCGGGAAAGTCCTTCATCATTGGGGCCGGGTCCCATTTTTGCTTTTACCTTGGTGGCCAGTACGAGGCTGTCCCTTTTCAGGTTCAGGTTTTTTATGGACTGTCCCAGAAGGGTTTCCGATACACCGTCCGAATACATATTGGCGGTGTCGATCAGGTTGATGCCGGCCTCGACGGACCTATGTACGATCTCATCGACGCCGTCTTGCTGAAGCCGGCCTATATTTTCAAATCTTCCAACGCCACCGAAGGTCATGGCTCCCAGGGATAGTTCAGAGACCAGCAGCCCTGTATTGCCTAATTTTTTGTACCTCATTTTTATTTTTTATGTTAATTAAATATTGATGAATATATATTATCATGAATGACTAGTCAGTCATAATATTGTCCAAAAAGATCATTTTAGTATCCCTTTCCACATGATTTCGAAACCTTCATCCGACCATGTCTTCTGTTTTTTCTTATCCGGATTGCGCAGGAGGAATTTGCCCATGGCCACGAGCTGTCCGGTTATAACGCCCGTCATCAATACGGGAGAGGCGGAAGATAGCTGCCGGTCAGCACAAGCTTTCTTAACGATCGCGTTGATGAAGCCCAGATTGGTCATGGATGCTTCCCGGGTCATTTTCGAGATATAGGGGGATGAACTGAAATGCAGCATAAAGGTAGCTTTCATGGGGTGAGCAATAGTCCACTCCATCCATCGGTTCCAGATATGGAACAACTCGTCCCTTAGTTTTTTTTGGTCGGACAGCCCCAACCGGATATAGACGGCAAATTCATCCTTTGACTCCAGGTAGAGCTTATTGATCAGCTCTTCTTTATTTTTAAAATACAGGAACAGGGTACCGGTGGCCACTCCGGCGGCCTGGGAAATATTGGCTGTGGAAGTCTCCTTAAATCCCTTTTCGGAAAATAATTTAAGGGCCGCGTCCATGATGGCTGTCCTCTTGTCGGTTATCTTTTCTGTCATTTATTTTATTTCCCGGGTGTCTTGCGCCGACTTTGACTGACTAAACAGTCACAAAGGTATGCAAAGGACATTATTCCCAATTTTATTTTTTTAAGGGCCGGGATAAGGGGCACTTCAGTTTTCCGGATCCGGCTGAGTCCCGGGTGGGGATCAACAAGATCTCAGCCGTAAGGGGCTGGTGCAGTCGCAGATCGGCTAAAGTGGGTGAGTTTACTAAGCAACTGGAGAAAAACCTGCTTTTCCTGAAGATGTAATTTTAAAAAATAAATAGATTTTTTGTCCGGATTGTTCCAATGAGATCGTCTATTATAAAAACCAAATCTCATTATTATGGAACAAATCAGTCAAAACCGGATTGTTACCCGGGAACGTTGGCTTACAGCCCGTAAGCAACTGTTGGACAAAGAGAACGAGCTTATGCGGCTTCGCGACCAATTATTGGCAGAACGGCGGAGGCTGCCATGGGTAAGGATTACCAAGGAATATATTTTTGACGGACCGGAAGGTGAGGAAACATTGGCTGATCTGTTCGGAAGTTGCAGTCAATTGATAATCAATCATTTCATGTTCGCTCCCGGTTGGGAGGAAGCATGTAGGAATTGTTCCTTCGCGGTCCCTGCCGGAAGCGCCCTATTGCACCAGGAACCTTCTGATATAAGTTATGTAGCGGTCTCCCGGGCGCCGTTCCGAAAAATTTATGCCTTTTCCAAACGCATGGGCTGGAGGTTTAAATGGGTATCGTCATTCGGGAGGGAGTTTAATTACGATTTCCATGTGTCCTTCACGAAAGAGGAATTATCGAAGGGAGAAGCTTATTACAATTTTTCCCTGCAAAAAATAAGGAGTGAGGAAGCCCCCGGACTGAGTGTGTTTTACAAAGATGAAAGCGGCGAAATCTTTCATACTTATTCCGCTTATGGAGTTGGCGTCGAAGAGTGGGTGGGGTGAATGAGGTCTGTCCCTAAGACCGTATGGCCCGTAACAATTTGCGTGCTTCGACTTCTTCTTCGCCGATCAACTGATCTTTCGCGGTGTTGAGCATGCCGCCATATCCATCCGTGGATGCGCCGAAAAGAGGGCCGGAGGGCCATAGTTCAATGTTCCAGGGTTTCTCCGTTCTGATCAGCTCTGTAATAACGGGGAACATGTCCGACGGCATGGCCAGGACCAGGTAAATCTGGCTTTCGTCCGTGGTGCTGGTAGGATGCCACAGGTAAGACGTGGGCGGAGCGATATCCCTGTAAAAGTCGATCCTTCCGACAAATTCATTGTTATCTTCAAAAAGAATTTGCGCAATCGTACCACTATCGACGGAAGCATGTATTTCAATGCTATAGTCGGTGATCTTCTTTGTCATTGGAAAAAGTTTAAAATTACTGGTTAGGTTTTGTGAATAGGTAGCAACGGCTATGAATGTAAAATTAGCCTCCTATTGACAGTCTGCCAATACCATAAAAGTGGTAATTATGGGCGCCCATCGGCACGATGCAATGCAGCCACCAATGCCATGACCAGGGTGGCGGAGTTATTCGCGGCGACCTGGTAAAAGGCCTTTACCTCCGATGCGGCATTGCTGCTGGCATTGTCGCTCAGGCTGCGGATGACTAAAAAGGGAACTTTCTGCTGCCAGCAAATCTGTCCTACCGCAGCGCCTTCCATTTCGGTGGCTTCTGCTCCCAATTGCCGGTGAAATTTTTGGGTAGCCGGAGAAGAGGCGACGAACACATCGCCTGTCACGATAATGCCGGTAACAACGGCCGGTAAACGGCCTTTGTCATGGTCGCTTATTTTAGAGAACGAGACCTGTCTGCCTGCAATCTGCGCGGTCCGCACCAATCCGGAGTCACAGTGAAAAAAAAGAGGGTTCAACTCCAGGGTAAATGGATTGTGGGTGGGACGAAGCTGTATGCTGTCGGGTGTCAGGGTGCCGTAATCGTGATAGGTAACCGCTGTGCCTATTACCAGGTCGCCCGGGGACAGGTCGGGGTCGACGCCGCCGGCAATGCCGGTGAATAATAATTCATGGGGATGAAAATGTTCCAGTGTCAGGGTGGTTGTCATCGCTGCGTTGACTTTGCCCATGCCTGTTTGTGCCAGCACTACCCTTCTGCCGTTGAGCAGGCCGGTTGTAAACCGGATTTGTTGTATCAGGGTATCTTTTTTCTGCCGGATCTGTTCCTGCAGGATATTCATTTCGGGAGGGAAGGCGCCCAGGATGGCGGTGATTGATGATGAGGGTGTTACCTGGCCGTAAGACAGAAAGGCATTCAGAAAAATAATGAGCAGGAGGGGGAGGGTCGCTTTATACATAGTATGTCATTTCAGTGCCAATGCAAGGATAGCAAACAGGTCGATCACCCATAAGGCGGGGGTGAGCTCCGCTGCTTTACCGGATATTACTTTCAGGAGGGTCCAGCTCAGGAATCCCCAGATAATGCCCTGTGTGATGGAATAGGTGAACGGGATCAGTACCATGGCCAGGAAAGCAGGGATAGCTTCATCCAGCTGCTGCCAGTTGATCTTAGTGACGGGCCGCACCATGAATACGCCGACCAGCACCAGTGCCGGGGCGGTAGCGATAGCGGGTACGACAGCAAGCAAGGGCGCCAGAAAGAGAAAGGGTAAAAACAGGCAGCCGCCTATGATAGCCGTCAGGCCGGTGCGTCCGCCGGCTTCGATGCCAACTGCCGATTCGATATAAGCCGTTCCGGGGCTGGAGCCCACCAATCCGGCCAGTGTGGTGGAGACGGCGTCTGTCAGCAATGAGCGCCGCACATTCCGGGGTTCGCCGTTCTCATCGAGAAGGTTGGCGGCTTCCGCTAATCCCACAAAGGTGGAGAGGCTATCGAACAGATCTGTAAATACGAATGCAAAAATTACGGGAATGACGGACCATTTGAGCGCGTGGATCAAATCCAGCTGAAACAGCAAGCTAAAGTCAGGCGCGGCAATGAGTCCTTTCCAACTGACTAATGGGCCGGAGCCTGTATCCATGCCCCACCAGCGGCCCAGGGGATAAGCGGCGATGGTAGTAAACGCGATGCCGATCAGGATGGCGCCTTTCACTTTCCGGGTTACCAGGACGGCCATCAGCAGCAGTCCGGCGATAAACGTACACACGGAGGCATTGAGCGAGCCGGTGCCGACCAGGGTGGCGGGGTTATAGACGATGAACCGGGCGTTCTCCAGGCCGATCAGGGTGATGAACAAGCCGATGCCAGCGGCAATCGCATATCGTAAGGGGCGGGGTATGGCGCGTACAATATGCGTGCGGATATTGAATACGGATAGCAGAAGGAAAATAATACCGGACCAGAATACGGCGCCCAGGGCCTGCTGCCAGGGTACTTTCAATCCCAGCACCACGGAAAAGGTGAAAAAGGCGTTGAGTCCCATGCCCGGGGCCACTAAGATGGGGTTGCGGGCATAGAGTCCCATCATTACGCTGCTGAAAAAGCAAACCAGGATCGTGGCGGTCGAGACGGCCGGGAAAGGCATTCCGGCCTGGCTTAAGATGGCCGGGTTGACCACGATGATATAAGCCGTCGCCAGAAAGCTGGAGATACCTGCGATGATCTCCGTCTGAAGGGTGGTGTCGTTTTTTTGCAGTTGAAAATAATCCTTCATGTTGCAGCCGGGTTATACCGGAAAGATACAGGAAATGCATTAATATGATAAGTACAATAAGATCCAATTTGGCCCAATGCGGCCCTGAAAAGAGTCTATAACCCGAGTAATCCAGTAGGATTCCGGCCTCAAAAACAGGGTTAGTCATCATGCGAAAAAAATGTTAAAACCCTCTACTACAGAGGCTTTCACTAGCCTACCCCTTCTTTTGAGATAATAAAAACCCGATAAATGTGACTAGTACAGCAAGAATACCTGTTTTATATTTGCATAACGATTTAATCAAACATTCGTAAAAGATAAAACAGAAATATATGAACACTAAATCACTAAGCACCCGTGTAGTAAAGGCCCTCTCCGTAGCAGCAGTGGCTGTTGTTCTCCTTGTTAGCAATCCTTTAACCAGCCTGGCTAATGGCGGTAACAATAAAAAGATAACCCTGAACGACGACCAGATATCCGTTTCATTTGTAGGTACCAATAATGACTACGTCGTATTCCGGATCGCCTTCGAAAACCCAACGGTCGAAAAATTCTGGCTTATCGTCAAGAACGATGCCGGTGATGTGATCTATCGTAAACAATTCAGCGATGCACATTTTGCCAAATCCGTTTCTTTGCAGAAGGAAGACGCCGATATGCACCCTACTTTTATCATCCGTAACGGGAATAGCGAAGTAAGCCGTCAGTTTGCCGTGACCAGGACTATTACCGAGAATACAGTTATTACAGAATTATAATAAGTATAGTAATAGAAAGCAAGGCCTCCCCGGAAATCCGGGGGGGCTTTTTTTATTTTTAGTAAGGGAATCAAGGCGGGCGTCCTTACGGGCTTGCGGAAAGCCTTATATTCGTTACAGAAAATCTATAACCATGCTACCTGCTGCTCCGACAAGACTGTCCGTACTTTTATCTCTTTGCCTGCTGGCACTTTATGGGGAGGCGCAGAACAAGGGGTCTGCCAGCAATCCGTATGTGCTGAACCCTACTCCTACCACGGTGGCCTGGGGCCATTACTGGTCGGAGATGCCTCCTGTTCTTCGTATACAATCCGGGGATTATGTGAAAGTGCGCACGGTGCTGACTTCCAATCCGGAGCGGCTGGAGGCGGCGGGAGTTGCCCCGGACCAGGTAGAAAAGGAATTGCGTGACGTACAGGCGGTCAAGGATCGGGGGCCAGGCGGACATGTGCTTACCGGGCCTATTTATATTGAGGGTGCGGAGCCGGGTGATGTGCTGGAAGTGCATTTTCAATCCATCGAGCTGGCTATTCCCTATGGCTATAATGCTATTGGCCAAAACGGATTCCTGTCGGATGAGATCTTTGACAGGAAGATGCGGATCGTGCCTCTTGACCGGGAAAAAATGATCGGTCACTTTGCCGATGGGATCGACATTCCGCTGCATCCTTTTTTTGGAAGCGTGGGAGTGGCTCCGCCCAAGGAGGTGGGCCGCTGGAACAGCGCACCGCCATGGATCAATGCCGGCAACCTGGACAACAAGGAACTGGTTGCGGGCTCTACCCTTTTTATCCCGGTGCATGTGAAAGGCGCTTTGTTCGAGATCGGGGATGGGCATGCGGCCCAGGGCAATGGGGAGGTAGATATCACGGCTATAGAGACTTCGCTGATCGGCAACCTTCAGTTCACCGTTCATAAGGGAAAAACCTTACACTGGCCAAGGGCAGAAACTTCCACACATATCATCACCATGGGTTGTGACCGGGACCTGAATGCGGCTACTCATATCGCGGTACGGGAAATGATCAGTTACCTGATGGATGAAAAAAAGATGTCGCAGGCAGATGCGTATATGCTCTGCAGCGTGGCGGTGGATGTAGACATCACACAGCTGGTCGATGGCAATGTAGGCGTTCATGCCATGCTGCCGAAAGCTATTTTTGTAAAGAAGTGAGCATGAAAAAGACTGTCATCAGGATATTGATCGTTTTGGCGGCGCTACCGGCCTGTCAATCGATCAAAAAAGAGGATAAGCAACTGGCGGGGCATTATATATACCGTAGTAAGGGGTTGGATAAGCGATTTATCGATCCTCAAAACGCCCTGGGTAAAAACATTATTTATGCCGATGTCATCGATTATGCCAGCAGTGACAGCTTCATCCTGGTACAGCAGAAGCCTTCCGACAAGTATCTGAAGAATCATCTGGGGTTTTATCTGTATTTCAGGTTTTTGGCGTATGCGGATTATTTGCGGAATCCATCGGTCGTCAATACGGAGGATGGGAAGTTTATGAAAGGGTTTATTGAAACCGACAGCATAAATTATCAGCTGTTTATGCATCGGCAGGCTTCTGAAAAGAATACGGCAAAAGACAAGGAGATCGGGTTGGCGATTGCGGACAGCCTGATCCATAATGATCCGGGTTATAAGAAGATCGCTTCCGGAGAGGATAACTACTGGATCCTGCGGCTTGCGGCAGATACGCTGTTGGGGCCGTTCTCAAAAGCCGCTTATGAGCAGGAGAGAAAGCAGCTATCTATTCCGGGAGATCTGAAGCTGAAATCCGAAGAATAGATAGCTCAAATTGTTGTTTTCCGTTTTACAGGGTCCTCAGTCCGCCATCGAGCAGCAGCTCCCCTCCTACCATGTATTTGGAATCATCGGACGCCAGGTAGAGAAAGCCTTCGGCCATTTCTTCGGAGGTGCCCAGGCGCTTAATAGGTGTTAAATTCGACAGATAATCTTTCGTCCCTTCGATCTGTTCCTGTGTGGACCCATTTCTTCCGAAGATCGGGGTATCGATGGGGCCGGGAGCCAGTACGTTGACCCGGATCCGTCTGTCCAGCAGTTCGGAAGAAAAGCCTCTTGCCAGGGAACGGACGGCTGCTTTGGTAGCTGCATAAGCCGATGCGGTAGCCATTCCTTTGTCACTGACGGTAGAAGAGGTCAGGATAATGGAAGCGCCATCGTTTAAATAGGGCAATGCTCTTTGAACGCTGAAGAAAGCGCCTTTAAAGTTGATGTCGCTGGTCTGGTCGAACATGTCTTCCGTGTATTCTGTCAGGGGCGCGGCGATGAAGACGCCGGCGTTGACCACTAATACATCGATCTTACCGAAGGCCTTACGTACTGTCTCATAACCTTTCTCTATATTCTTTATATCCGACACGTCGCTGACCAGGCCTAAAGCACCTTTGCCGATTTCGGCAATAGCGCTGTCCACCGTGGTCTGGTTACGTCCTGTTATAGCTACTTTAGCTCCCTGTGCTGCAAATAGTTTTGCTGTCGCCAATCCGATGCCGCTATTACCGCCGGTAACTACGGCTACTTTGTTTTCTAACTTTTTCATTTTGATTTATTTAAATATGTCGATATTTTTAAGGATAAGACGCCCTCAAAGCCTGGTTTGTTTGCATAGGCCTTTGAAATGCGAATGCAAAGATACGAAACAAATCGACTAACCTAAATATTTCGATTAGTCGAATAATTTTTTTTTATTCCCCGAAGCGGTTTAAAAATTTGATGTATTCGGAAAAGCCTTCTTCATTGATCTTATATTTCGTGGTTCGGCCTTCTTTGTCGGAGATTAACAGATCGGCGTCTACGAGTTGCTTAAGGTGGTGGGAAACGGTGGATTGGGCCAGGTTGAACATCTCTACGAGGAGCGTGCATTGCATCCAGTCTTTTTCCTTTTTGATCGCTTCTATCATTTTGATGCGGTAGGGATCGCCCAGGGCTTTGGACATTCTTTCGATTTTTTTAACATCGACGGTTGTCTTATTCATGGGTGCAAATGTCCGATTTTATGCGGATGTTTTTGCCTAATTTTAGCGCATACAACTCAATTTTTATGAAATTCAGCTTTGTCACTTTGTTCTTTTCTTTATCCTTATTAGCTGGTAAAGCCCAGCGCATAGCCCCGGATATGATTCCGACAAGTAAAGGCGCTTTGACCATTCAGCCTATCGTACATGCCAGCCTGGTATTGTCCATGAAAGGACTGACCATTTATGCTGATCTCAGCGGCGGAGCGGCCAGCTATGCGGGATTGCCTTCCCCCGATCTTATCCTGATCACCGATATTCATGGCGACCATTTCGACCCGGCTACGATTGCGGCGGTGAAAGGGGTCAATACCACGCTGGTCATACCCAAGGCGGTGGCGGACAAAATGCCCGATTCAATAAAGGTGAAGGTGGTGATCCTCAATAATGGGGATAAAAAATCCCTTTCCGGCATCGACATCGCGGCTATTCCCATGTATAATATCCCGGAAAGTCCCAGTTCCATGCATACGAAGGGAAGGGGCAACGGCTATATACTTACGATCGGGGGGAAGAATATCTATCTTTCAGGGGATACCCAGGGAATCCCGGAAATGCGGGCGCTTAAAAACATCGATATCGCCTTTGTCTGTATGAATCTGCCTTATACCATGGATGTCGATGAAGCGGCGGATGCCGTGCTGGCCTTTAAACCTACAATCGTATATCCTTATCACTATCGCGGCAAGGGTGGTCTGAGCGATGTGAATGCCTTTAAAAGCAAGGTAGAGGCAGGAGACAAGAATATCGAGGTGAGGCTGCGCAACTGGTATCCCGGCACGGGAAAATGATAAACTCAACTTACTATGCGCCTGGCTGCGACCCTTCGCCTGGAGACCGATTCCGACTATTCCATTCCCTGTATCCTGATGCTTCATCCGCAGAGCGGGGATGGGCAGGTCATTGAAGGGATCGAGCTGCAAATGGCGGCGACCTGCCCCAGAAAAGAGTATGTGGATGTGTATGGCAACCTGTGTTTGCGGACCGTCCTTCCCGCAGGCCCTTTCTGGCTGGAAAGCAGGATCGTCGCGAGCTGTGCGAATGAAGTAGCCGTGGATCCATCGGCAGGTTTCACACCTATGGAAGAGCTTCCGGACAATGTATTGCAGTTCCTGCTGCCGAGCCGTTACTGCGAATCGGATCAGCTGGGATATAAAGCCTGGGAAATCGTTACCAATGCGGCGCCAGGCTATACACAGGTGGAAATGATCCGGCAATGGATCCACGATCATTTCGAGTATGCCTATGGCACGACGGATGGCTCTACTTCCGCAAAAGACGTCTTCGCTTCGGGAAAAGGCGTCTGCCGTGATTATGCTCATGCCGGCATTGCCTTATGCCGGAGCCTGGACATTCCCGCCAGGATGGTGGTTGGTTATCTCTATGACCTGATCCCGATGGATCTGCATGCCTGGTTCCAGGCCTATGTGGGCGGGCGCTGGTTCACTTTCGATGCGACGCAGACCCAACCCAGGGGTAACAGGATCGTAGTCGCTTATGGAAAGGATGCAGCCGATGTGGCCATCGCTACCTATTTCAGCAACATGAAGCTGACCCAGCTCAGGGTGAATGTGGAGGCGTATTAATGCAATGGTCATACGTTATTAGAATGACCTGACATTGATATTTCTACGTCTATACACTAAAGGGGACTTATAAGGCAAATCTCTATACTAGATAAGTATTTTTTTAGTTAATACCTGGTATAAACCCTTAGAATCAACCTCAAAACCCTTGAACAATGCAATCCGTTACCTTTTTATTTCCGTTCGTGCTATGCCTATCTCTTTCCACAGGCGTCATTGCACAATCCGCCAATGCCAAAAGTGTTTCTATCCTCGTTACCCCCTGGCAGCGGCAGGATGATTACACCGAGTCGCATCTGCCGGGTAAGCTGGTCACCGAGATGAAAAAGACCGTAACGGGCCTGGCAAGCTGGCTGCAGCAAAGCAGTCCTGACTCCCTGGCTTATACCCCAGCCTGGTGCGGCGCCTATTATTCCAACAAGGACAATGTCGTTCCCATCTTCAGGCATGAGCTTCGGGCGGGCTTCTATACCGGCGAAGCCGGGAGCCTAAGTGCAGAGCCGGGCAGGGAGGGGCGTTTTGTTATAACGGCCAACGATTTCGGAACGCTGCAGCGCCCCTTTGACCTCAACGGACATTCCTATTTATCGTTGCCGCCTATGCGTACCCTTTACCAGGGAATACGTTATTCGGATTCTGTTACGCATCCGGAAGATCCGACCCTGAGCGGGCGGGTGAGCCGGGTCTGGCTGATCAGCAATACAGACAGCCTTCCCTATACAGTTATCAGCCGGCAGGAATATTTAAAAGAGTCGTTGTTGGAGATAGCTTCCGACAAACAAAACCTGAAGGTGGACCTGCAGCAACGTATCCCTGTTAAGTCGGCCCAGCAGGAACAAGCCACGAAGGACCGGGAGCTGCAGGAAATCGGCAGTCTTTACTCCGGCGCTATGCGCACGAACTTGGAACGCCGGTACCTGGCTTCCTATAAGCCTGATAGTGTCTACTTCAAAGAGGTCTTCACGGAGCAGTCGGCCCCTTTCGATGCGGACTCCGTGCTGCTGGACAGCTTACTGAGCAAATCGTTGCCTGAATACTTGTCCCGGCCCGCCTGTGTGTCCGTGCCTGCGGCCTCTTTCCGTCAATTCGAAGACAGTCTGCCGGGAAGCCGCATGCTGGTGAAGTGGAACATGAATTATTTCAACCGGGCGATCTCCCTGGCCCGGCCACAGTTCTTCACCGTCTCCTGGTCATACGATGTTGCCGATGCGGTGGCGGCGGATATTGACCGGCATTTGCAGGCTAAGATGGATCTGTGTAACCTGGAGACATTATTGGGGAAATAGTTTACGGGAAAATAACGGATATTTACACCTACGCATTAAACTGGTTATTAATGAGATTGGTTATCGCGTTTATTTTCCTGGGGCTGGCTGGTATATCCTTACCCTTAAAGGCCGGCAATGATTCCTGCGGGCTACCCAATATGGCTTTCCGGTCCGGGGAGGCACTGACCTATAAAGTGTATTATTCGGTGGCGGGCGCCTATGTGGGGGTCGGGGAAGCCGTGTTTTCGTATACTCTGGAGCCCTTTTCCGGAAAGGATACGTATCATGCCGTGGCGGAGGGGAAGACCTATAGCTTTTATGACAATATCTATAAGGTCAGGGACCGGTATGAATCCTATATAGATACGGCTACTCTACTGCCGTACAAATTCATCCGGAATGTAAGCGAGGGCAGCTATAAGATCTATGAGAATGTGACTTTCGTAAAGAGCACGAATACCGCCGTCACCTCGGCGGGCGTGTATAAGACACCGGATTGCGTGCAGGATGTCGTGAGCTCCATCGCTTATACGCGGAACCTGGATTTCAGTCATCTGAAGCAGGGTGATACGGTGCCTTATGATATGTTCATGGACAAGGAAGTACATCATCTGTCTATCACGTACCTGGGAAAAGAGATTATCCGGACAAGGTATGCCAAATTCCGGGCTATCAAGTTCCGGTCCATGGTCATCAAGAGCAACGTTTTTGCCGGCAGTGAAAAGATGACTGTCTGGATCAGCGACGACCCCAATCATATCGCCTTACGTGTCGAGAGTCCCATCATCATAGGTAAGATAAAAGTAGACATGATGCAATACAAGAACCTGCGGTATCCGCTGAGTTCGTTGGTGGATTTATAAATGGGCCTGATTAATCTTTGGATTCCTTGATAAACTTTCCATTGGCATCGAACAACACATCTTTTTTATTTACTTCCGCCTCATAATTGATAGTCCCGTCCGCTTTGGTGATCTTAGCGGCTTCTTTGATGGGCGCCGATTTATACTGTTGTTTCACATATACTAAAACAGAGGCTGGCAATTCATCTACTTTTATAGCTATTTCGCTTTCGGTCATCATTCCCTTCAGATCAAATAAAGCAGACATGGAGTGACCTTTGTCTTTGAAGCTCGCTTCGTATTTCCCGTCTTCCAGTTCCCAGGAAGGGGAGGCACCCGGAAATTGTTTAGAGAAGCTTGTTTTCACTGCTGCCGGCACTTTGGATGTTTGCAGCTTCTGGGCATTGACCGTAATGAACATGCCAACGCTTACAATCATTAAAACCGATACTTTTTTCATTTTTGGTGTTTTTTATTGTTCAATACAAACTTAGATCTTCAAACTGATGAAATTCTGCGTTCAGCCTGAATGGAGCGACAACGAAATATCCCCTTTAATTTCATATTGCGTACAGAATTTGAACAGAATCGGGCTTCAGATTGCACACCATGATTTACCGGTATTGTCTGCTTTTCTTCTTATTGGGAACAACTTTCGTTTCGTCCGGCCAGCAGGATTCTCTGGCGACTGTCAGAAAAAAAGAAAACAAGATCACAGCAGGCGCCCTGCTATTGCCTGCCGCTCTCATTACCTATGGCGTCGTCGCTTTAAATAATCCCAGTCTGCAAACTTTCGACCGGAATATCCGGAAAAAGGTCTGGATAGATAATCCACACAGCCGCCTGCCCTTAGACGATTATTTGCAATATTCCCCGGGCGCAGCCGTCTATCTGCTCAATGCAGCAGGGATAAAAGGGAAAAACAATTTCAGGGACAGAACGATCATTTACCTGCTGGCGAATGCGCTGATGGGGGTGACCATTGAAACCCTCAAGCATACCACTCCGGCAGAAAGACCCGATGGCTCAGGGAATGATGGTTTCCCTTCCGGTCATACAGGGACGGCTTTTGTCGCGGCGGAGTTCCTCCGGCAGGAATATAAGGACGTTTCTGCCTGGTATGGCGTAGGTGGATATGCGGCAGCGATCGCTACCGGCTTCCTGAGAGTATATAATGACAAACATTGGTTCAGCGAGCTGCTTCCGGGAGCGGGCATCGGGATCTTATCTACCAAAATTGCCTATTGGAGCTATCCTTATATTCAAAGGCATCTGTTTAAAAAGAAGCCGTCGAATATGGTCCTTGTCCCCTTTTATCAATCCGGCACGGCGGGGATTTCGTTCAATTATTTTTTCGCGGGAAAATAGAGAGAACCGCCGGAATCGCCGGAGAGGGAGATCGCTCCCATGTCGGCATCGGGCAGCGACCAGTAGCCATTGGAGGCAGGAGTAGGCAGGGTGGACGATGTCTGGGAGAGGCAGGGTTTTGCCAGAGCGAGGCAAGGGAAAGAATGGGAAGGGAAAATTTAGAAAAATTCTAAATAAAAATCTTCCCGGAGATAGTCATGCGCAAAGCTTGTATTAAAATGCTGCAATATTTCTACAGAAATCCCGGGGAAGAGTAGATTTCTCAATTCATCGAACGAGCACTTTCAAAGAGGCGGTATACCAACTGCTTAGATATTTCAAAAATGTTTTCTATCATTGCGACTTCTTTTATAATTTTTTTACACCACTGAGGAAACACTCTCTCCCAACACCTTATCTGAACAGAACTTATCCCTATTATGTAGTGCGGCTGCACCTGTATGCTGGCAAACATATTATGAACCTAAAAACATCTTAATCAAGATGGTACATTCATTCTCCGACCCTCAGCGGTGGTTTGACTTATTGCTTGAAGGTGATGAAAGAGCGCTCCGTTATTTCTTTGACCGTCATGTCCGGCACCTGGTTTTATTTACTTTTAAAATCACCCAGGATCAGTCAGAAGCGGAAGATATTGCGGGGAAAAGTATACATAAAATGTGGGAGAAGCGCAAAACCCTGGAAAGCCAGGAGCATCTACGGGGGTTTTTATACGAGACTGCCAGGAATATGGCGATTGATTACAGGCGTAGACAAAAGCGGGAACAATCGCGGATGGCGGATTTGCCGGAGGCAGAGGAGGGGGAAGGGGCTCTTGAGATAGAAGCGCGGCAACTGGAAGAAATATACAAAAGGGCTGAAACCCTGCCGGAAGAATGCAAGCGGATCTTTTTCCTCCGTTATAAGGATGGCCTCGATATACAGACCATTGCCAATCAATTGAAAATCAACCCAAAAACGGTCTCCAACCAACTTAGCAAAGCGAAACAGATACTACGCTCGCTGGTAAAGAAAATACCTTTTCTGCTGGCCCTCTTTACATCGATCTTCACGTGTTGAAAAAAAATAAAAAAAAGTTGGCGTTGGCGTAGGCAAAACTTCTTGTCCCATCGTAATAAGATAGGGGCATTATTCTTAACCTCCATAATTACTGTCCATGACAGAATACTTACACACCATACATGAATTGATCCGAAAGCATCTGCGTGGAGAAATGCTGAGTAGTGAGGAACAGGCGCAATTGGAAGGCTGGGTCAATGCTTCCGCACAGAATGCGGAGGTGCTCAACCATTTAGAAGATGACAGCTGGCTGGCAGAAAATCTATTCTACCTGGAAAATGTTGACACAGAAAAGATTTGGCGGAACATGGAACCTTTGCACCAGGAAGAGAAGGTCATACGTGTGCGAAAGATCCCCTGGCCAAGGATTGCAGCTGCAGCGGTGTTTGCCGGAATACTCGTTGCGGGCAGTTTCTATATTGCCAGATTATACCGAAAAGTAGCCCCTACGGTAGTCCCGGGGATTGGCGCTACCCTGACCTTAGCGGACAGATCTACTCAAAATCTGGATAATATGGATAGTGGTTTATTGACTGAAGTGGACAATGTGAAGATAATCAAACAGGGTAGCCATCGGCTTGCTTACGAAGTACAGGGAAAAGCCCGGCCGGCAGACACTGCGCACATTGTCTATAACACGCTGGCCATATTGAAAGGCGGGCAATACCAGCTCATACTGCCCGATAGTACAAAAGTGTGGCTGAACAGCGTGTCTTCGCTGCGGTATCCCGCCATCTTTACAGAGAAGAGCCGGGAGGTAACGCTGACCGGCGAAGCCTACTTCGAAGTCGCCAAGAATGCCGGAGCGCCCTTTAAGGTAAAGGCAAATGGGTTGGACATTACCGTCCTGGGGACTTCATTTAATGTCAAGAGCTACCCTCAGGAAGGGTCTGTAAATATAACTGTAAAGAGTGGTTCTGTTGAAGTAAGCAAGGGAGGTAAAAAAAATATCCTGCAGGCCGGAGAACAGGCTGTATGGGACAGCAGTGCGGCAGAGATCCGGGTTATTTCTGGTAGGGATATAGACGGCGTGATTGCCTGGACAAGCGACAACTTTCATTTCGACGACATGGATATCCCCACCGCGATGTGGGAAGTAGGAAGGTACTATGGCATGGATATAAAATTTATGCCGGGGATTGCCGGCGGTTCGCTTGCAAAAGGAACCTTCCAGCGAACGGTCTCTTTGCAGCACTTGCTGGAGATGGCTGAACGGAAGCATTTGCATTTCAGAATAGAAGAGAAAACTATCATAGTGGAACCCTAGGGTTCACACATCCCCCAGGGACATATTTCCCCGCCTCACACGATTGAACCTCCCTATTAGCGGCATACCAACCTTGGTCCTGTTAGCATAAGCCTTATTATGATCCACTGGAAGCCAGCGATGTTCAGGCATATGGCTTTCCATTATGTGTTCTTCTTATTCAACTCATTACATGAAAGTTAAGATTGGATTAGTAGTAACAGGCCTCCTATTGACAGGCCTGAAGGCGCTCCCGCAGAGCAACCCAACAGAGCCGAGGGTGACCCTTAAGGCAACGAATTTACCGCGCCAGAAAGCAATCGATACGATTTGTAAGCTGGTGCATTATATGTGTGGTGAAACGTCAGGCCTGTCCGGTATGGAGCGCAACATTACCGTTAATTTTGAGCAGGTCCCCTTAAGCCAGGCGCTTGATGAATGTTTCAGAAATAGTGGATTAAGATATATAATCGACGGCATTACCATTCTCATCCAGAAAGAACCCAATGAGGATATTTCCCACACACCCATAGTGACCGTCAGGGTGGCAAATGAGAACAATGAACCGCTTATCGGAGCCAGCATCAATGTAAAAGGGACAGCTTTGTCGGGTGTTACCGATACCGAAGGGCTTTTCCATTCAAGATACCTGAGAACGGGAGATACGCTGCTGGTGACCTTCACAGGTTTTGGACCGGCGGAGCGGGTGGTAGGGCGTAACACCAGGATGGATATTATGCTGACCAGCTCGCCGGCACAGCTAGATAAAAAGATCGTATACGGTTATCGCACCACGACGCAACGGCTGAACACCGGTAATGTCGCCATGGTTTCTGCGAAAGTATTCGACATACAACCAGTCACCGACCCACTGGCGGCCCTGGAAGGGCTGGTACCCGGTCTGGTGATTACACAAACCAGTGGCGTTCCCGGCGCGGGCTTCACCATACTGATAAGGGGGCAGCATTCGTTGGCGCAGGGCCAAGACCCTTTTTACGTGATCGACGGCGTACCGTATGCCCCAAACGGGATTTCACTCAGCAATCTGCCGTCGGGGGGGGCGCCCGGATCTCTGAGCCCTTTTACCAGTATTGACCCGGAAAATATTGAAAGCATAGCGGTCCTCAAAGATGCGGATGCAACTGCCATTTATGGTTCGAGGGGGGCTAACGGGGTCATTCTGATCACCACCCGAAGGGGGAGCCCGGGCAAACCACAGTTTAGCTTAAATCTTTCGTCGGGAATCAGCGTAGTCGCAGCCACGCATGCGGGCCTTATGGGAACGCCTGCCTATATCCGCATGCGTTTGGAAGCGCTGCATAACGATGGGGTCACCCCTGACAACAATAACGCGCCGGACTTGCTGCTATGGGATACCGTGAGATATACGGACTTTAAACGAATGCTGACCGGAGGAATTGCCCATACTATGGATGGCCGGTTATCGCTCTCCGGTGGAGATAAACATACCCGTTACCTCGTGTCATCCGGATATCATTCTGAACAGACGGTGTTCCCGGGCAATGTCGGCTACCGGCGGGTGTCAGTGCTGGGGGATCTCATCCACAGTTCGCAGGATAACCATTTGCAGCTCCGGTTTTCCGGTATGCTGGGCACAGACCGGAATAATGAATATATCTCGGATTTGTCTCCTTATGCCTTATTAGCCCCCAATGCTCCGCACTTACTGGACGCCACCGGGAAACTGGTGTGGCAGGAAAACGGGGTTTCTTTTACCAATCCGTTGTCGTTTACCAGGAACAGCTATTTAGCTACAACGGGCAATGTGCTGGTCAATGGCAACCTGGGTTATCAGATCCTGCGGAGGCTGATGATGAAAGTGAATCTAGGTTATAACCGTGTGGCGACAGCTGAAACCGGTATGGAACCGATAGCAGGCCAGGATCCTTCCAGCAATCCAACCGGGAGTACTTATACTGCGAATACTGCTTTTACATCCTGGACTGCCGAGCCGCAGGCGGAGTTTTCGGATACAATGGGTAAGCATATCCTTCAATTGATGGCAGGTACAACCTGGGAGGGCCGGCATAATAGTGTTACAAGCCTGTCTGCCACTGGGTTCTCCAGCGATGCCCTACTGGGAAAAATTAATGCGGCACAGCGGATCTATGTGGGCAATAATATAAGCGATTACCGCTATGAGGCTTTCTTTGGCCGGTTGAGCTATGCATGGGCCAATACCTGGCTGCTGAATATCTCCGGGCGGCGGGATGGCTCCAGTCGTTTCGGTCCGGGCAGACAGTTCGGAACGTTTGGAGCTGCCGGCGCAGGTTGGATATTTTCCAATACCGCTGTGGTGAAGGAAAAGCTGTCTTTTTTGAGCTTCGGTAAGATCAGGGCCAGCTATGGAACCAGTGGTAATGATCAGATTGGGGATTACCAGTATTTAAGTGCCTGGGAGGCCACTACAACCCAGCCTTATCAGGGGGTGCCCGGTTTTTACCCAGCCAACCTCTATAATCCGGACCTTAGCTGGGAGACCATCCGGAAACTGGAAGCAGGTTTAGAGCTTGGCTTTTTAAAGAACCGGATCCTATTCAACGGTGCCTGGTACCGGGATCGATCCAGCAACCAGCTTATACCGTATTTATTACCGCTCCAGACCAGTTTTGCCAGCATTGAAAGAAATTTTCCCGCGGTCATTCAAAATTCCGGGATCGAACTGAGCCTGACTGCAAAAAATATACAACAAAAAAAAACAAGCTGGACGACCAGTATCAACCTCAGCATCCCGCGGGATAAACTCGTCTCGTTTCCAAACCTTGCCACATCACCGTATGCGAAGCAACTGGAAGTGGGACAGTCGTTTCACATCGTAAAAGGATATCGTTTCTCCGGTGTGGATCCAGGAGCGGGCGTGTTCCATTTTTTTGATGATTCGAATATGGTGGTTACAGGCAAGCGGGACATCACCTGTTATGGCGGACTCCAGAATACTTTTATCACAGGTCCCTGGGAGCTGGATGTATTTATAGAAGGCAGGCAGCAGACTGGCAATAACGTGCTAACCACGCAATACGGATTAAATAGTCCCGGCAACATGGGGCCCGGGCAATTCAGCAACCAGCCAGCCGCATTTATCAACAGGTGGCAACACCCAGGCGATCACGCACCCTACCAGCAATACAGCGAAGCCGCCAGCTCTGCGGCTTCCCAGGCGATCGGTTATTATATAAGTTCCGGCATGGCACTGGCGAATACGTCTTTTATCCGGCTGAAGACCGTTGCCGTTACCTGGCATTTCCCGGAGGCCCTTCTACGAAAGCTGCATCTTGCCGGGGGAAAGGCTTATCTCCAGGGCCAGAACCTCTGGACGCTAACCGGCTACCGGGGGGCGGATCCGGAAACGCAGAATGCGCAATCCCTACCGCCACTCAGAACGATAACAACCGGGCTTCAAATCACTTTTAAATAATCCATCTATGAGCATGAAAAGATACCTCTTCTTTTTTCTGACCTTGGCCATTGGTAATTCCGGCTGTCGCAAATTCATAGAAGTGGCACCGCCAGATACGCTGCTTGAAACGACGACGATCTTTGCAAGTGATGAGACTGCCATTGCAGCGATGATGGGAGTTTACAGCAGGGCGATGGCGACACCGGGATATATTCTCAATGGCGGTATGGCGTTGTATCCCGGCCTTTCAGCGGATGAAACCTGGCCTACTATATCAGTTACCGGAACAATGGAATTCTATGATGATGTCCTGCTGAGCAGCAACAGCTATATCAGCACACTCTATTCTTCAGCTTATTCCGCGATTTACAATGCGAATACGATTGTTCAGAACATCGCTGTTGCCGGGGCTGTTTCGGACAGCACGAAGCAGCAGCTTACAGGCGAAGCCAAGTTTGTACGGGCGCTGGTATATATATATCTGGTGAACCTGTATGGCAATGTACCGCTGGAAACCAGTACCGATTACCGTGTAAACGCTGTGGCTCCCCGCAGCCCTGTAGACACGGTTTACCGGCAAGTAGAAACCGACTTACTGGATGCGCGCAGCCTGCTGCGGGCCGCGTATGCTACGGGGCCTACCGATCCGGGAGACCGGACACGTCCTAATAAATGGGCGGCGGCGGCTTTGTTAGCAAGGGTCTTACTCTATGAAAAACGCTGGCCGGAGGCGGAGGCAGCCGCCACGGCTGTACTTGACAGCGGCGGCTATCAGTTGGAAAGCCCGGATAGTACTTTTCTGGCATCGAGCCGGGAAGCAATTTTTCAACTCCAGCCGGTGAGTAGCCTGATGAATACGGCAGAGGGCAATTATTTTATACCGTCAACCGGCACTCTTTCCAAGCCGGCCTACGCGCTTACAAGCTATCTGGCCAGGGCTTTTGAAGCAGGCGACTTGCGGCTAAAATCCTGGACGGGCAGCAAAACGATGAATGGTACGGTATACCTGTATCCCTTTAAATACAAAATCAGGACAGGCGGATACCCCTATGCGGAATACAATATGGTGCTTCGGTTGGGTGAGATACTGCTGATCAGGGCTGAGGCGCGGGCGCAGCAGGGCTCTCTTCAGGCGGCAACAAGCGACCTGAATGTGATACGGTCAAGGGCTGGTCTGCCGGCCTTATCTACACGCCTGAATCAGTCGGAAGTACTGGCAGCTGTATATCAGGAACGGCGTGTCGAACTATTTGCAGAATGGGGCCATCGATGGCTGGACCTGAAAAGAACCGGTCAGGCGGATGCCATTCTGGGCCTGGAGAAACCAAACTGGAAATCTCAGGCAGCCCTGTATCCCATCCCCGCAGTCGAACTGGAACGAAACAGCTTCCTTATTCAGAATAACGGATATCAATAATGGGCAAAAAGCAATACCGAAGGCAGCACATTATGGGGATAATTGTTGTTAGAATACCCTTTTACTACAATGGTTCCTCCGGGTGCATTGGTGTCTACCGTAACACCCAGCACTGATTCCAACGCGGCCTCCTCATCGGCTGTGTCGCTGTAGGCGTTTATAGTATCGTCCGGGTAATTATAAAAATAATAATAAATTTTTTTACTACTCACCGAAGCAGGCTGCCAGGATGTAAAAGCGCTGCAGAAGACCAGCCATGCCAGTATGGCAAGGGTGAAGCGAATGGATAGGGGTTTCATACACTTATAGTTTAGTTTGAAAAAACAGCAGAAAAACAATCGTCAATGTTTAGATAAGTGCGGTCTGTTTTTTTAGGGCCCGATGCGTGAGAGAATGACTGGGGTTGTTTACGAGAGGAAACATTATAAATATATAGATATAAAATACAGGACAGTACTGGCAGGAGGCATTACCCAAAAAGATAAACGTTTTCACTCATAGCTATATACATATTATCTATTAAAAATAACTTATGCATCCACAAACCGGCAGAATATTGCCCCTATATGCTTTTCATCCACTGAGAGATATCCATCTCCCTTTCCTGACCACCTGGATCAAAATGATGGCCCCTGCGGGCGCAACAGGTTGGTTAACTCTTTTACAGCTTTTCCAGGAGCAACCTCAATACTGGAATTCTTCCCAGACCCGGAGCTGGATGATGGAAGTCAACGGACAACCTGCTTTTTGCATCAGTTTCGACAGCTATCATAAGGCGGAGGCACTTGAAAACAACAGGTTATCATTACTGTCAGCCCCCTCCATTCAGCGGGCCCCTGCGAAGTTGATGCGGGCATGGCAGGCCTCTGCCATGTATATATTTCAGCAGCAAAAGCCGGCCTGGCTCACAGTGGAGCTCCACATTTCAGAGATAGAAGCAAGGGAAGCGCTTCAAAGGATAGGTTTTCGCGAAACAGGGGAAGAAGATCCGGGAAGCATTTTCCGGTATATCTGTAAATCCGGAGAGCTTAACCCCGTTTTCTGAAGCTGAGCGACATTGACATAAGTGCTTTCATATAGAGTCCCTTATTATTACTTTTTTGACCTATCAAACAGAAAGTAAGGGCGTAATTTCGGCGTTGGAGTTGATGTGCGCTATTGCGTTTATGGTCACTAAATACACTACAAACCCGCTGAAAGGGTTTTTAAATGTCGGAACAAGCCGGCGTTTACCGTAAAGCAATAGCAGGTTCATTTTTCCTGCCTGCTTCAATTTTCGTCTTCCGGTAATGAAAGGTAGATCCCAAACATTTCCGCTGGTCATTACCACTTTTATGCTTTAGTTATTGCGTTTAAAAAAGCTGATGTTATAAGCAACGTCAGCGATTTTTCTATTGCTCAAAACCTAAACCAGGATAAATAGCCGCGGATGAAATTTACTTTTTTTGATAAAAATGGGGTGAAGATCCTTTTTTTGGAGGATTCAGAAGGTTTCCCGGAATGGAAGGGAGAAATTTTCAAAGGCAGCACTATTTTCAAGGCATCAGGTGATTTCGGTAAGATCATGTTTCAGCAAATCATCACCTCAGAACTGGTCATCTGGAATAGCATTTATCATATGAAACAACCGGAAATACTGCGTTTCCGGCATGAAGGCCCTCTCCTGCTGGTGCACCTTTCGCTGATCAATCACCTGGATTATAAAACCGGCGCATTGGGGAAAATCGAATTAAATCAGGGGCAGTTTGTCCTTTATTATGTTCCAACCTTTGAAGGAGAAATGACTTTTTTGCCAGGTAAAGACTATATCACTTTTGGGTTTTCGTTTTCGCCTGATTTCTTCGAAACGGCCCTGCTACCCTTCCCTGCCCTATCGGATTTTTTGAAAAAGATCCAGCAAGAACATGCGATATCTCTATTTCCCAAGCCTCGCTGGCTGACGATGCGCTCTCAAAAGATCATAGCCGAGATCCGGGCCTTCCCCTATGGAACAGACCTGCTGCAGCCGAGCTACCTGGATAATAAAATAAAAGAGCTGTTGTTTCACCTACTGGTACAAGGAACCACGGAGGAAGCGGATCCTGTGCCTTATAGCCGCCAGGACGTCGATAGCCTTCATTGGGTAAAGAACAGCATTGCAAAGAATTACCACCAGCATTTGACTATAAGGGAGTTTGCCAGGGAGATAGCCATGAACGAAACCAAGTTAAAGAAAGGGTTCATGCAGGTGTTCAATATAGGCGTTTATGGCTATTTAGAGCATATCCGGATGGAAAAGGCGGCAGAATTGCTGTTGCTCACGGATAAAACGGTGCAAATGATTTCCATTGAAGTGGGCTATCGTTACCCGGGTAATTTCATCAAGGCTTTTAAGAACTGGCATAAGCTAACTCCCAAGGATTTTAAAAAAAGCACCCGGGCCTAACTTTTAAACCCAACTGCATTACTATTGCTACCAATCTCATTATTACATAGTTATACATTACGGCGGCATTTAGCAAAGCATAAAAGAAACTGATTAAAGCAAGGCTACACCCGTTGTTTCAGCAAGCGGGTGCATCCATCAACTCCAAGACTGATCAAACCCGCGCCTCCTTTTCCTGAATCCTCTTATCGGATCTAAGAAAAGGAGGCGTCCATATTATAAGAGGTCAAAAATATCCAATCGAATACTTTTTTTTCCCGTGTCAATAATTTTGCCGGTCTATCTTGCTATAGCATTTGCGACAGACATGGATGTTCTATCCTGCCCCTTTGAATTTCCCCTTATAATCCGCATTGGCAAGGACTTTTACAACCGGCGCAGTATTACCGCAGGGAATAAGATCGCAAACATTTCATCCCGTTCTTACATCATTTATGCCTGCTTGAAATGAGCTCCGTCGCAGTAGGAGCACATTCATAAAAGTTATTGCTCTGATAAAAAGTAAGCGAAACCTTATTTACTTATCAACCCTTTTCCAATGCGTATAAATGGCATCAAGCATTTCTACAACGACGATTTCTTGCGTATTGAACAGGCGATTATATTCATTGAAACAAATTACCGGAATAAAATCAATACGATCCAACTGTCAGTAGAAGTAAATATAAGCCAGCGTAAACTAATCGCCGGCATAAAGCAAAGAACCAATCTAACCATCGAACAATTGATCCAAAAAGTCAGAGTCGATAAAGCCAAACAATTACTGGAGGAAAACACCTATCCTTTAAAGCTAATTGCCAAGTATACAGGCTTTCGTGATCAAAGCTACTTTGGAAAAGTATTTAAGAAACATGTGGCTATGACACCGGAAGAATATCGCGCTGCCACTAAGCAAAACTATTATTCAAAGATCATCGAAAAAGGAAATCTATGAATGCAACCGAAAATATCAGCGATATCCTCACCAATCTGCTTCCTCCTAATTTATCTGACAGTATTCTGCCAGCGATAACTAATACCAGGGAATTCAATTACTTTCTTACGCTCTGGTCAAAGATGCAAAAAAACAATAGAAATGCCGCGTATGGATATGATCTGTTCGCAGGGTATTATTTTTTCAAAATTGCGCTGCGCCTGCCCAGGGAAGAAGATGCCCGGGATTATTATCAGTTCGCGCTGGAGTATTACGGCCGATTCCTAAAGAGCGCCAACCAGGATAAGGATTCCAGGTATTTCATCCAATGGCAGATGGGACTCATACAGGATCGATTGGATGGTGACTGGAAGGAGGTGAAGTCTCTTTTATTAAAAGCCAGCAAAACCCATGCTGGCAGAGGGGAAGCCATGCTGTATATCATAAAACATTATGTCGGCTTACAGGATTGGGACATGGCTTATAAATTCAGCCTGCCCGCCAGAAAAAGGTATCATGGGAAACAGCCTGTAAACTGCCAATGGTTTACCGATCCGGAATTGTATGATTGGAAGATATTAAATCTGCATGCCTCCATCTGCTTTCACATGGGCAACGTTACAGAAGCAGAGAGTGTGTTGGGTGGTGTAAGGCCTTGTATGTAGACGACAACTTTAGTCCAGGGAATGATTTTAAATTCAAAGAATCGCCGAAATATTACCAAACTTGGACTTTAATTTACTAATCAGCGATCCTACCTTGTATTCGGATTCGAGCAACATGATACATCTAATACCAACAAATAGTATTGTTTCCTTTTAACAAGAATGAAGGCATAAGGTTAAGGTAAGTGTCTGGTCAATAGCATCCCATATATACAACCTGGAACAGGGGCAGCTTGAGCTGAAATTATTCGTCACAAACGGGTAGCGCGCTACGCTAGTCAGTTTGGGCTGTCCCGCCCGGGTTTACGTTAACCTTTCGGATATATCAATACCTCTCTAAAGGAGGTGTACTAAACTTTTTTCTATGTATGAGACTCTTCAACCACCGGAGATAGGCATGCCCCTGCGCAAGACTCCGCGACATACCAGACGCCCTCTGCATGCTACTATTATCAAGACTCTTTCCATTATTATTCCTGTATATAATGAAGCCTCTACTATTTCTATATTATTAGATAAGATAAGTGATGTGCAGTTACTTGACGGCGTTGGAAAGGAAATTATAGTAATCAATGATTGCTCTAAGGATGATACGGAACTAATGATCCTGGAGTATATTTCCGACAATCCTGGTGTGCCCATTAAATATATCTGCCAGGAATACAATCAGGGAAAGGGAGCTGCCATACACAAGGGCATTACTTATGCGACTGGCGAATACATATTAATTCAGGATGCCGACCTGGAATATGACCCCAAAGAATATAACCTATTATTAGAACCCATTCTTACCGGATATGCCGATGTGGTTTATGGCTCCCGGTTCATGGGTGGCAATCCACATCGGATACTCTTCTTCTGGCATACGCTGGGCAATAAATGCCTGACTTTCATTAGCAATGTTTTCACCAATATGAATTTGACGGATGCGCATACTTGCTATAAGCTCATCAAAACCTCTACTCTATTGGGGATTCCGCTTCTGGAAAAAAGATTCGCCTTCGATGCAGAATTAAATGTGAAACTTTCCCGGATCCCAGGGTTGAAAATTTATGAAGTAGGGATATCCTATTATGGGAGGACATTCTCGGAGGGAAAGAAGATCCGAATGCGGGATGCGGTGAGGAGTGTGTTTTGTCTTGTTAAATACACGATTTTCTCGCGTCGAACTATTGTTAAGCGAGTACCGATGTCTGCGACCACTAATTATTGACCAATGCCTTCTAATGCCAATATTAAAAATACGATGATTACATCTTTAATTATATCCGAAACGCAGCAGCTTTCCTTTGGGAACTTTATCTGGAACGATCCTCAAAACAGGAAGTATCTCCTGTTGGGTATCGGAATATCAATTGTTGAATTCATTGTTTTCAAATTACTGTATCCCTACCCTGACTTTTTCTCAGATTCCTACAGCTATCTGTTTGCAGCAGCAACCCATCTTGATATCAGTATATGGCCCATTGGTTATTCCAAATTTCTAAGTGCCTTTCATGAGATAACATCTTCCGATACGGCGCTGGTAGGGTTTCAATATTTTCTTTTACAAATATCTGCACTTATTTTGTTTTTTACACTTGATTACTTCTATCAGCTCCAAAATAAATCCAAACAACTACTATTTCTTTTTATTATAATCAATCCATTATCTTTGTATTTATGTAATACAATAAACAGTGATGCTCTGTTTGCAGCTTTAAGCATATTTTGGATAGCTCACCTCGTCTGGCTATTAAATATACCAACTATTCTAAACCTATTCATTCATGCAGTTTTACTATTTCTTTGCTTTACAATCAGAAACAACGCATATTATTATCCCGTTGTTTATGTGATTCTACTCCTGTTAATAAACAAGAGCATTCTTTTCAAAATTTCGGGTCTTATTATTCCCACAGTACTACTAGTTTCCTTCATTATACACACACAAAATGAAGCGTATAACTTAACTGGCAAAAGGCAGTTTAGCCTCTTTTCTGGCTGGCAGCTTGCAAATAATGCCCTATACATATATGATAAGATTCAAGTAGACAGCAGCACCTTAAACACCGAATCATCTAAGGAGCTAAACAGAATCTCCGAGAATTGGATTCATAAAGTCAATCCAACGTTATATAGAGACTTTCTTGAATCTTATGTCGGAAATTTTTTTATCCGCCAGCCAGATGCGCCGCTTAAAACCTATTATAAACTTCATTACCAAAATCAAGAAAACATAATTTCCTCATGGGGTAAAGCTTCCATAGTTTTTGAGTCGTTTGGTAAAGCAATCATTCTTAATCATCCTTGGGAATACTTTAGATATTTTGTTATTCCCAATGCGGTTCACTACTATATCCCGCCGCTTAGTCATATTGGTCTTTATAATTATGGTCAAGACAATATTGATCCTATCGCAAAGGAATGGTTTCATTACAGAAAAGCAAATGTGCGAGCTTTCTCTTACACCTTACAAGGAATACTTGCCATTTATTCAGGAATATTCCTCCTACTTAACGTTAGTTATCTATCGTATTTCGGAATCTACTTAATCAAAAGAAATAAAATAGCTAAGACTCTTGAAAAAGAATTGCTGCTCTATTTAGCAACCATTTTCGTCGTTTGTAATTATGTTTTCAGCTTGATAGCTACGGTCAATATCCTACGCTATCAAATTGTTCCGCAATTCGTTTTACTATTCTTCTCAGTGTTCTTGAGTGAATATATCCAGTCAAATTCAAAGCATTTCAAAAAACAAATATCAAAATGACATTAAAAGGATTCCAATACGCCGGAAACGTTTAATTAACAATAATTATGAAATAAAAACATAAAAAATACCAGAATGACCACATAGCGATTTGAATCCGGTTTTCTCCATAAGTGATATTCGAGTAATTAACTTTTAAATTTGATCATCTAGTATGCTACTTACAAAAATAGATATTGCAGAAAATTATGACGTTTATATCAAAACATATGGTATCACCTATTTAGAAAGTGCTTTTCACTATCATGTTAAAAAACCCACAAAGATCCAAGGATGGATATTACATGTTTCCATAATAATTTCTCAAACGGAAATATTATTTTCCAGGATAATTCCTTTTATTTTAGAATCAGGCGTACCCTTTAAATTGATTAAAACACGGGCCTGTCACGCAAGTATAAACATAGGCGAATATGGGATTTCGCAGATTGGAAAGATTCTAACACTCTATCCTGAAGACGATGCACAAATAGTAGATCTTGCTAATTTTATCGCAAAAAATACTCGTGATTTAGCTGGACCAACTATTCTGACAGATTTGCATATTAGCTCCGTGCTGTATATGCGCTACGGAAGCTTTAATCCTATTTTAAAAACCGATATATTTGGCACCGAATATCGATACATCTATAGCCCGAATGGTGAACTAATGCAAGATAATTATTCAATTCCCCATCAATCTGACCCTGCTGTTCCAAACCCAATTCTCGATTTAAGCCAGGCCTTATTGCATTACTCCCCAAAGAAAATGTTGAATGGAAATTTCTTAATTACTAAAATCCTAAAATCAGACCCAAAAGGCAACGTATATAAAGCCATCCATTTTACAGGAATTCTATTTAAATCTTTTGTCATAAAAGAAGGTATACAAAATATGGTCGCTGATCCATTCCGGAGGGATATGAAAAACAGGATTACTTGGCAATATGAATTACACAAATGTTTGCAAAATGAGATACCAATACCCAAAGTATATGACTGTTTTGAAGAAAACGGAAATACGTACTTAGTATTGGAAAATATAAACCGGATTACAGATCTCGGGCTCTACTGCTTCGATAAAATGGGCAATAAACCTTGGTTCTTATTGTCAACACCTGATCAGTTAGCAATTTTGAACGTTATAAAGCAAGTCATAAAAATTCTAACGTCAATGCATGCAAAAGGTTATGTGCATAGAGATGTTACAGTTACAAACTTCATTGTAACCCTTAAAAGTAAAGTCTATGCGATTGATCTAGAATTAGCTTATTCCTTTTATGATAAATACCCTGAACCAGCATATGGAGTGGGAACTATAGGTTTTATGTCACCGGCGCAAATTGAAAAGCAAACACCTACAATAAATGATGATATTTATTCCATAGGAGCCCTCATCTTATCTCTGCTTACTGGAATTGCACCATCATACTTAGTCGAAGAGGATAGAAATCATTTTTCAAATAAAATTGATTTTTTAATCGGATATAAACCATTGCAGGATGTAATAATTTCTTGCCTTTATGAAAACGATTTATACCGGCCGCCCCTTTTAAAAATAATTAATGAAATCGAGGATTATGAGAAATTCCTGGTTACAGAAAAACAATCCAGACTTAGAAAAACATATACATCCCAAGACTCGCTACTATCAGTTATCAAGGAAGGCATCTCATGTCTCCAATCAGATCTAATGACTGTAAATAAAATTTGGTTTGCCCCCTATATAGGCAGTTCTATGGAAAATAGTATTTTGGGAGAAAGAGAAATATCTGCAGATGCATATCACGGAATTTCAGGAGTACTATATTTAATAAGTCAACTCAGAAACATTAATCAAGGTCAATGGATTGATCGTGAAATCGAGACCAAAAACTGGGCTTATATTTTAAATAGCAGAACTAAGGAATTCGAAATCGTTCCAGGGCTATATTGCGGTGCTGCCGGAGTTGCTTTATCTCTAGCAAAAGCAATTGAAGCTGGAAGTTTAGAAAAAAATCATACGGTTATACAACAAATTAGAACATGGCTTCAAATTGGCACTCCCCTTTTCAACCTAATGTATGGATTGGCCGGTATAGGTATGGCTACATTGCAATGCAGAAACCTTCTTGATGAAGCATTTGTAAACGACACATTAAGAAATATTTATGGTCATCTCATTAAAGCTCAAAATCGTGATGGATCTTGGCTGATTTTCGGCAATACCACATCAAAACCTGAAAAAGTAAATGGATTTGGAAATGGTATAGCCGGTATCGCCTATTTTCTTTTAGAATATGGCAGCCAGTTTAAAAATGAGCAAGCATTGAAATCTGCCAGTAAGGCACTCCATTATTTAATGAAAGTTTCAATTCCTAAAAGAGGTCATAGAGCTTGGTACAATAGTGATAAAAATAAAGTAATTAGTGGCTGGTGGTGTCACGGTGGAATGGGAATAGCGTTAAGTTTTCTAAAAGCATTTAGTATACTTAATGATCCCCAATATGTATCCTTCGCAGAGCTTGCTTTAAATATGCATGACAAAAACTTCGTCAACTACAATTTAGGCCAATGTCACGGCCTAAGTGGATTAGGCGAAATATATCTTCAAGCGTTTGCTACAACGAAAAATGCGCAGTGGCAAGAGAGAGCAGACTGGATAGCACGAGTTCTTATGGTGCAAAAAATGAGAGACGGTGAATCAAACATATTTTGGTTGACAGAGCATTTTAAATACCCGACGGCCGGATTTATGACCGGCAATAGTGGAATTCTACATTTCCTCTTAAGATATTCATCACCAGAAAAAATAGGGCTACCATTTATTGGCTGATTAATTCAATAAATCCTCAAACTTGTTCTATTATGAAAATACATACGATTACAGAAATCTGCTGTTCTCTTTTGATTCTCCTATTTGTTTATACCGGGGTGTCCAAATTAACCAATATATCTTTTTTTCAAACTCAACTATCGTTGTATCCATATATAAATTCATTTGCAAAGCCGATATCAATTGCAGTGCCGTTATTAGAATTAGTGATAGCATTCCTATTGATTTATCCCCGAAGTTTCATTAGAAACTTAGGCCTAAAGTTATCCTTTTTGTTATTAACCATTTTTACTCTATATCTTATTATTATGATAAACACTAATGTTCACTTGCCCTGTTCCTGTGGAGGTGTAATTACAAAAATGACATGGAAGCAGCACATAGTCTTCAACCTCTTTTTCATTGCAGTTTCGATAATAGGCATTATATCCTTAACACGACAGCCAATTTCTCATTTCGAAAGTGGTCTTGAACCAAAATAATTTTAATTAAAAACATTTTAACTTACCGATATAGGCAAAATATTGATTGCAACAATCAGGTAGAAGCCGAAAAACCTGCGAAATAGAGTAGGCGCAATTATTAAATATAAATTTCATTTTATGAAGAAGATCATTTATGGCCTAGCAGCCGTTGTAGTAGCATTGGGGGCAGTAACAACTACCAAAGCAAAGGCAACAAAGACAACCTATTATTATTTCCCTTACACGACAACTAACCATCTCTTGTTACAGACTCTCACGACGCTGCAAACAACTGATCCTTACACCTGTCCAGGAACGCTTACAAACTGCGCATCTGGTACCACTCAGTATCACACAATAACTGGAACCCCGACAAAATACAGAGGGATTCTAACAAACAACACTCTAATTTTTAAACAAGACTAAGTTAGGAAAAAAAGGGGCCTATAAATTCAATTTCAGGCCCCTTTTAAAGTAATTTGCCTTTTCTTCCAATTCCCACTTTAAATACAAAATACGGACTAATTAACTTATGCTCCACCATTGCACTTCAAGATAATCACTTTTTTACTAAGCTCCCTACGTGCAAGCGCAAAACCATGTCGCTTTAATTGCTTTTGCAAGTCAATTATTGTCCTATTATCAGTATTGATTTCAAAGTTAATATTTGTACCGCGCGGTAAATTGGTCTCATCCACAATAAGCGGCAAATTAGGATATTGTCTATTTAATTGTTCTATAAAGGTGCCAACGTTATCATCAATTCCAAAATTGAATACTTGGACCTTTGTTTCGTTTTTAGCTTTATATTTATATTTTTGGTGAACATAATTTGAATTTTTGGAAGTTCGAATCAAGGAATAGCATTTCACTTTCATTTTCTTCATTTCGCTATGAATGGAAAAAAACCTGTCAAGATCTTGCACCATAAAGTTAAATGTGCTTCTGGTGCTAAATTCAGCCGGCAAAGTTAACTCATAACAATAGCTTGGACTATTTATTTCAGTATTTATCTTTTCGCCACTACTTGTTTCTTCGACAATTCTTTTCTCAATCGAACTAAAAGGCAATCTAGATTTACTATCCATAAATTCGGTGGAATCTAAATGAGAATACGCAACCTTGTAAAGCCATTTAATTGAAGCATTTGAAATAAATACACGCATCCTATTTGAATCACGATTGGTGTAATATAATATGTCCGGAATACTATCTATGCGTTTAGTTATGATTGAACGATATTGATAAAAAGAATCGGCAGCACCATTCTTATTAATCAAAAAAGCCTTTCGTTGGTCAAAATTCCATTGCCATGAAGTATTAACCAGGTTAGAAGACTGTCCCGCAAGTACTGCGTTAATATTCCTTTCACTAATTTCTGTATCTTTTGTTAATGCAAGCACCACCCCATTTTCATCAATCCAGACTTCATAAGGATCTCCATGATGAGGGAACATTTTTCTTAGCAAAGTATCCTCAACAATAGTTGGTAACAAAAGGGGAGCACCGCGCTGCTTTAATCTATCTTGAAAGCTTTTCACAGATGATACACTTTGAAATGTGACAGGCAGAATAACTAGTTTACCTAAGTATTCCTTTTGTAACCGTTCAATCTTGGGCATTAATTTCAAGCAACTACCACACCATTGATGCCAAAAATCTAGAATAAGAAGTTTACCCATGTAACCTGAAAGGTTAATGTTAGTTCTATCTGCAAACAATATTTTAGCATTAATGTCATCAGGCATATGCATCCCAATAGTGACTTGGGGAAGAGTTCTTTCAACAGCTATGCCAGCCAAACTGCTAGTTGTAGAATCAATTTCGAACTGGGCCGTTGCACAAAAAGGAAATAGGAGAAGTTGAATCAATAGCATTCTTTCAAATTTCATTTAATGAGTTTTACTTATAAAAAATTAAACTATCTTGGATTCTGCATCATTCCGGGATTAAATCCAATTACGGGGTCGGGAATAAGCCACACATATCTTGGATCATTCGGCTGCAAAGTATATGTGGTACCGTTTTCCTCCCGAAGAATAGTCTGAGCATACTGCGGAGTTTTGTTTAACCTTCGAAGATCTGTCCACCGCAAACCTCTTAGAAGTAATTCTTTGCGTCTTTCGATAAGTATCTGTGACAAAGCATCCAGAGAATTAATAGCAGTGTAAGGAATGAAAGTTCCAGTCACGAATCTCTTTTCCAATAAATTATTAAGATCTGCCATTCCTGCTGCGTAACTTCCCATCCTTGCCTCACACTCAGCCCTTATTAAGTAAATCTCATCAGTCGCAATTCCCCCATAGGGGAATCCAGAACCATCATAACTACATTTTAAGTGTGGCGTATTTGCTAAAGTTCCAAACCAAATTTTTGGCCTCAAATCATTGGAAGCGTAAGAATTAAATAGGGAACTATCAATGGAGTTATATAAAACAGGCTTAGCTCCAATTAAAATTGCGTTTAGTAAATTTTCCTTGTTAAACCTCTGAATTGGAAGCCTCTGTGAAATATCCAAAAAATTATAATCAATAAGTAAATTGTAAAGCTGAAGACAAGAGTCAGAATATAAATATGCATTAGTATAGTCTTGCATTGAAAGGTATGTTCGAGCCAATAAAGCAAATGCGGTTGGCTTTCCTGGGCGGTTTCCAGTGGTAGGGTTTACAGGTAATAATGTTGTAGCTTGTTTTAGATCATTAATTATTTGCAGATATGTTTGCTTGACTGTTGACCGAAATATTTTTTCATTTATGTCAGAACTAAGACGTAGAGGTATCCCGAGGTCAGAATTTGCAGTAATACTGTCATATACTGGAGCAAATACCTGAGCCACCTGATAAAAATTGAAAGCACGATAAAACAGAGCGCTTCCCACGACGTTATCGTACGCAATTTGTTGATCTTTGGTTCGTAAAATTTTTTGAATCCCGTCCAGAGCGCTATTTGAAGCTAAAATTGCTCTATATGGGTATTCCCAATCATTAATATACGCTCCAGGATAAGGATTTTCGGCCCAAGTATATTCATTTTTTGAAATTAAATCCATTGAAGAATTAAAATAAGGATTCCGTAAATAATAATCGTTAGCCCCAACTTCACTTAAGCCTGGAACAATTCCATTATTGCCTGCTCCATTCATAATAATATCGTTATCAAGTAACGCCTGAAAGTCAGCCACAGTGCTAGGAACGACAAGTGATGCATCAGGCTTAGCATTAAGAAAATCCGCTTTTTTGCATGCTACAATTTGTAATGCTATCAAAAAAACAACTAGAATTATAGATGTATTCTTCATTTCTTTTAAATTAAAAATTAACCGTCAAACCAAATGAGATGGATTTTCCCGGTTTTAAAATATTATTGTAGTAGGGGTCAATTTTATCCTTATTAGCAACCCAAATAACCCCTAAATTGGCCATGTAGGCATACAATCGAAAATGAGAAAACGGCAAAGTGCTTGATTTGGACCTATCCTTGTCATAACTAATTGAAATATCTTCTAATCTAATGTTATCAGCCCTTTCCACGAGAATAGATGAATAGTCATAAAATTGTTCCCTATTGGGATCCGCAGGATAAAGTAGGGATGGAATATTGGTTTGTTTCTCATCACCAGGTTGCTTCCATCGTTTGGCATAGTCGCCATTTAATGTCCAGGACGTAGGCAAGCCTCCGTCATAGCTATGCTTTCTAAAATAATAACCCAGTTTGTAACTAATGTTGCAGGAAAGGGAAAAGCCTTCATAGCTTATAGTATTACGAAAAGCTCCAAAATATACGGGCTGAGCTGAGCCATTGTAGACCAAAGAATCCAAAGGGATATTTGTTGCCATTGAAGCATAGTCATTGCTAACTTTCCCTTGATAATATCCCAAAGGGTTTCCAGTAGACGGATCTAATCCAGCATAAGGATAGCTGTAGTAAGCATAGAGCGGCTTACCCACAATTGGATTTATACTAGAACTAGCATTAAGGTAAGTACTTCCTGACGAATTAACAGGCATTAGATAACGAGTGACTTTCGAGGAAGTGTAACTAAATAAAAACGTAGTATACCATTTTAATCTTCCATCTAGATTACGGCTATTAAGCTCTAAATCTGTGCCATTAACTTTCATACCAGCCACATTTCCATAGAAAAAGCCTGGCCCACTATAATTTATTAGTCCATAAGTAGGGTCTATAGGAGCCTGACCCATCAAATCCTTGACGTTCTTTTGATAATAATCAATTGATCCAGATATAATTTTGTTTTTGCTAATAAAGTCTATACCCGTATTGAATTGAGCAGTTCTTTCCCACCTCAGATTTCTATTTGATAAATTCTTAATAGATGCATCCACGACGGGCACATTTACCGCGGTTCCATAGGTTTGAGTTTGGTATGCGGAAGTTAATCTTGAAATATTTCCTTGATATCCATAAGTTGCTCTAATCTTTAAGTAGTCAATCCAAGAGAAATGATAAAATGATTCATTTGTTACTAACCACGCGCCACCAAATGAATATAATGGAGCGCCTTTCTCATTTGTTTCAACACCAAATAAATTAGCTTCATCATAACGCACACTCCCAGATAAAATATATTTATTGTTGTATGTATAAGCAGCATTCGAATAATAAGATAGAAAATGATCTGTGGTCTTCGAAATGTTTTGTACAACCGGGATGGAGCCGTTTCCTAAGTTTCCATAAAATGGATAATTAATATTATAGTTAATTAGAGACTGTACTGTATAACTATTCGGCTCATATCCATACTCAACATTAGAATTGCCAGTAGTTACAGTGCTTTTAATCTCAGTACCTGCAATTGCTGTAAGTAGGTTTTTGCTCCCCCATGATTGCGTGAAATTCAGTTGTGCTCGACCTTGATGAGAAACAAGCTCAGAGTTTTGATAATAAATTATACCCCCAATCGGAATAGGAAAGGATAATATGCCATTCCCAATGACTTGGGTATATATATTTACCAAATTTCTCGCATAGTACGACGAGTCACTATATAGATTGGTGCCATCTACTAACTGGTTTTCATATTGATATTTTATTTCAGCATTCAGAGACGGAATGATTTTATATCGGAAAGCAATATTTGCGGTATAATCTCTTGTTTTCACCTTATTTTCTTCTCTATTAATATCAGCGACTGGATAATATTGCCAGTTCAACAAACCAACATTTTGAGAAGTTTGTAGAAAATTATTATTATAAGAGAAATTTATAGGAAGGGGAGCTCCATTATTATTTACTAACTTAGCATATGGATAGAAAGTGGATACATTTGCACCAATATAATTTTGACCAGGATTGTTTCCGTTTTGGTTAATTCCCTGAACATAATTTATTCCAGCATCAACAAATAAATTCTTTGAGATTTTAATAGTATTTATTGATCTGAGGGTTATTCTGTTGGTCTGGTAACTTACCATATTTCCTAAATCATGATCCCAGCCCGCAGACATAAAATAATTTATATTTTGCGATGCTCCACTTACATTTAATGAATATTGCTGATTAACACCTTGCCTGTAGAAATATTTTGTTTCATCGTTTCTTACATCTTGAGTTTTCATGGCATTTATCTGTTGTTGCGCAACTGTAGATGAGACTATTCCACTGTCTACATCATTTAATAATTGCACCACCGGAGTAACGGCTGGAAAATAGGGATTTCCATTGAAATACCCTGCGTAATAGCCTTTGCCGTACAAGCTTTGCTCTAAATCGATGTAGTCTGCACTCGAAATTGTATTTACATTAAATAGATTAGGTTTTCCTTGGATTGTAACACTGGTATTTAAACTTATTTGAGGCCGTTTTGTTTGACCCTTTTTAGTAGTTATTACTATCACTCCATTGCCAGCAGTGGCGCCCCAAATTGACGAAGCCGAAGCGTCCTTTAGAATCGTTATGTTTTCAATATCATTAGGATTAATATTATCTATATTTCCGTAATAAGGAAAATTATCCAAAACTATTAGTGGATCAGAGTTTCCATAAATAGTACTTTGGCCACGAATTGTTATACCTGTTGCGCTACTATTTGAGGGTATATCGCCATGAGCGAACATTAAACTGGGTGTTAAATTTTCGATACGATTTAGAATATTACTGTAGATACTTCTAGTTATTAATTTATTATCAAGGACACTAAAGCTTCCAGTAGCCCTTTCTGGCGATATTTTTTGATATCCGCTTGAATATTCAACTGTTACGTCCCCTAGGGAAGTCACCTTCGATTTTAGTTTAATTTCAATATCAGATTTTCCATTAACACTTAATTCAAAAGATTGCATATTAATACTGGTAAAATTTAAGACAGTATTACTTTCGGCTCTATTCATTGTAAATTCACCATTCTCATCTGTAGTTGTAGCTTTTTTAGTACCCTTAATTGCAACGGTAACACCTGGCACCGGCTTGCCAGATTCATCTACTACTTTACCATGAATGTCTATGGGTACGATTGAGGGATCAACCTCATTGGGTTGATTAGATAAAGACCGCTGTTTAACCGATATCGTTTTTTCGACAATTTCATAAGTCAGCGGCTGGCCTTCAAAGCACAGATCCAGGACTTGGTTCAATGGTGCATTCTTGACGTCGATAGATACTTTATTGGCTCTTTCCAACCAGTCATAATTGTAAAAGAAATTGTATCCTGTTTGCTTTTTAATCTCCTTAAAAATTGTCTCCAGGGAGGCATTTTTTAAGGAGATCGTGACGGTTTGGGCAAACCCGCCGGCAGTTGCATGCACACAGGCTATTACGGTCAGAAGAATGATCAATTTCATGATCAGGAGAGTTTTGGTGGGCAAGCCCCTGCGTGATGGCCAGGAGTTGCGTAGAGCCTTTAAATACATTATCTTTGTTTTTAATTTGGGTTAAGCAGTTACAAAGTCTCGCAAAGATTTCTTAATATGGGTAACCCAGATACTCGCCGCTTCGGATCCTACCCCGAGGCGGTTTTTTCATGCATTACCCCCGATGAGTTGAGTTATTTCATGGTTTTATCATACTTTAATTTTTTAAGAGAACCTATTTTAATACGGTAATTTTCTTTCCTTCAATGCGAAAGTGCGCGCCATTCAGCTCCATCATTTTTAAGACATTTGATATATTGACATTTTTGGAGATCGTACCCACCAGGTGAATGTCCGGCTTGTCCGCAAATACCACCTCTATGTCATACCAGCGCTGCAGCTGCCGCATAACAGAAGCGATATCCGCCTTGTCGAACTGGAACGCCCCATTCTTCCAGGCGACAGCCTGATCCGTATCGATATCGCTAAGAACATTGATCGCGGCCCCTGATGTAACTTGAGCTTGCTGTCCCGGATGCAGGAGCGCACTTTGAGTACCTTTAGAGACTTTTACAGCTCCTTCCAGCAAGGTGGTCTTAATAGAATGCTCGTCCTGGTAAGCCATCACATTGAAGTGAGTACCCAACACCTCGATTTGCATCTCATTCGCGGTTACCACAAAGGGCACGGCCTTGTTAGTCGCTATTTCAAAATAAGCTTCCCCCGTTAGCTCCACTTTGCGCGCTGGTCCTTTGAAGACCGTTGGGAAACGAATGCTGGAAGCCGCATTCAACCATACCTTGCTACCATCCGCGAGTACGATCATGGTTTGTCCGCCCTTCGCAGTAAACAGCGTATTCATCATTATTTCGGAGGAGTTCGGTTTTTCATTTCCGGAGCCGGAAGTATTGTAGGCCAGCTGGCCATTCCGCTTGGAGACATTGACATTCCCCAACCGGGCCAGGTTGCCATTCTGCACGCTATCGAGAACAATTGTGGATCCATTGGCAAGCGTTAAAATAGTCCTGGCCCCGGTGGGCGCGGGTACATCATTCAGGATGGCCCGGGAGGTGGCTGATATAGAAAGATTCGTTTTTTTATGTTGTACGAGGAATAGAACAGCGCTTCCCAAAAACAATATCACAGCGGCTGCAACCGGGACCGCATATCTCCGCAGGAATTGATAAACCCGGGCGCTTTTAGTTGCATTCACCTCCGGGATCAAAGAACGAAGTTTGTCCAGCACTTTTTCTTTGGAAGCTGTGACGGAAGTAAGTTCAGGCATTAAGGTTTCCAGATCGGCAACGTCTTTAAACAGCTGCAAATTCTCCGGTGATTGATTGACCCAATCCATTAATTCAGCACGCTCCTGATCGGTCAGCGTATTTTGAAGATGTTTCACCAGCAACTCTGAGGCCCGGTGTGTAAACTCTGGCATCGATAACAATATTTAAGGTTTAAAATATGTGACTAAGTACATATACAGACAATCACCTATATGACGTAAGCACATACCACTAAGACGAACGAGCCATTAAATTGTCGTAGGCACTTTTAAGAAAGTTTGAGAATTTTATCAAAGGCGGGAAAAATGAATCAAAAACGCTCGGACTGGCCCAGAGAAAGCGCTCTGGGTTGAAAGGCTAATGCTTTCGATGCCAGAAAAATAAAACAGTAAAAAAGAGATGCTTATCCAGCAGACTTACCTTGAGGATCTTACGAATGTAAGATTTAATATCCCGAACACCTTTGTCGCTGATCTGGAGATACGACGCGATCTCTTCATTCTTCAGACCATCAATGAAGGAGAGCCTAAAAATAGTCCTGTATTTGGGCGATAATTTTTTCAATTCCAGGCTGACATATTCCATCACCTCCGCCTTGGTTTCCATACGCGCAAACGCATCTTCGGCCTTATTCTCCAGCTGATAGATCAACTCCTGTTGAACCTTGGATCTAAGCATGAGCCGCCGGAGAAGATCGAGACAGCCATTTCGGGTCATCACAAAAAGGTAGGACTTAATGTTCTCAATAGTATCAAAGTTGGCCCTACCACTCCATAGCTTTAAAAAGACATCCCCCACAACATCCTCTGCATCCTGCCCGGTCGTCAAAAGACTCTTGGCGAACAAGTATAATGCAGAATAATATTTATTATAAATTATTGTAAAAGCCCGGGGATCGCCCTGGCTAAACTCTACAACAATTCGATTAGTAGGTTGATATATCATCTTCAAACCAGTCCTTATACGAAGTTTATATCTATATTAAAACGGAAAGCAAATACTACAATGGCCGGGGAATATTGGCTAAAAAGGTAGGTTTAATATATTACGGGGTGCAAAGGAAGCAAATATAGTGGGTCGAAATCGATATTTGAACAACAGGATGCAAAATTTAATCAATATCAATAATGCCAATATGAGGGTTGATTCATCCAATCTGACGGAAGCCCTAAGGGGTGCGTCGTTTTTCAACTACAATATAAATATACGAAAGCCCATACGATAAGGTGCGCATTTATTTTTCGGGGAAATTGGTGCTTTAGTCCCGATAAGGTGTTACCGGCAGACTCTTTTATCCCTGCAAGACCTTATCCGGTGTGATCGGCAGGTTGCGGATCCTTGTTCCGGTCGCATTGTAAACCGCATTGGCGACGGCCGCGGCGACTCCGATCAACGAGATTTCTCCAATGCCTTTGGTTCCAACGGGATTGATGATCGGGTCGGGTTTATCGATGAAGATAGCTTCAATATCGGGGATATCCGCATTCACCGGCACATGATAGTCTGCGAAATTGCCATTGATATAGCGGCCAAACCGGTCGTCGAATACGGCTTCTTCCGTCAGCACCATGCCGATGCCGCCAACGGCCCCGCCGATCATCTGGCTGCTGGCTGTCTTATGATTGACGATCTTCCCGGCATCCACCACCGCCACCAGCTTTGACACTCTTACCTGGCCTGTCAGCGGATGTACATGAACCCGGGCAAAATGCGCGGAAAAAGAATACATGGAATATTTTTTGGCGTCTTCGCCTCCCTGTGATTCCTGCGTCAGTTCCATAAAGGGCAAACTATGCTGCTGCAGAATAGTGGTATAGTCGATGGCGGCCGTACTGTCAGCAGGCAGTCCCGATAAGGTATTCAGTTTTTGTTTCAGCGCGACGCAGACGTCATGTACTGCGGAACCCACCGAGGAAACGGTTTGCGAGCCGCCCTGTGTAGGGGCAATCGGAAAAGAGGAATTACCCAGTTCAAAGGTGATCCTGTCGGCAGGCAGTCCCAGCGTATCCGCAGCAATGAGCACCATGGACGTTCCCGTACCCGGACCGATGTCGCTGGTGGCGCTCTGAATATTCACGGTACCATCCGGCACCAATTTTATTTTAGCCTGGGCACGATTCCGATAGGCGCCAAAGGCGCCGCATCCTATACCATATCCTACCAGCCACTCCCCATCCCGGAGCGCGCCGGGTTTCGTCCTACGCTGGTCCCAGCCGATCCGTTCAGCCCCCAGGCGATAACATTCTTTCAGGTATTTGCTCGACCAGGGAAGGTTACGTTCCAGATCCATATCGGCATAGTTCTTCAGCCGCAATTCGATAGGGTCCATATTCAGCGCATAGGACAATTCATCCAGCGCGGACTCGATCGCAAATGAACCGGTAGCCTCTCCGGGTCCCCGCATAGGCGCCGGCACGCCGACGTGTAAAGGAACAACCCGATAGCGTGTGTTGGCATTCGGACTGTTGTAAAGGAACCGGGATACGCTGACGGCGCTTTCGGTGAACTCTTCGTAGACGGCCGTCTGGGAATGCGACTCATGGGTGATGCCGATCAGCTTGCCATCGGTGGTGGCGCCCAGTCCTATTCTTTGAATGGTCAGGGGTCTGTAGCCCACCAGGGTAAACATCTGTTCCCGTGTCAGGGTTAGCTTGACAGGACGCTGCAGCAGTTTGGCCGCCTGTACCGCAGCCACTTCATGCGGCCAGGTACGAAGGGAGGAGCCAAAAGCCCCGCCGACAAACCGGGAATTGATCTGGACGTTCGCCAGGTCTAGCCCGAAAGCGGTTGCGATGGCCATTTGTGAACGGATCACTCCCTGTGACTTCGTATAAAGGGTCACTTTATCCTCTCCTTCCCAGAAAGCGGTGGTGACATGCAGCTCCATCGGGTTGTGCATTTCGGAGGGCAGCATATAATCCTGCTTGATGATCACGGGCGCCGTCTTATAGGCGTCGGCCTGTCCCCGGACATAATCCTTGTACTTTCCTCCATCGGGCACGACGCCCTTATCCATGTTCTTATGAAAATCTGTTTCGAAAGGCTGCTCCTGATAGGTGGCTTTCACCAACCGGGCTGCATAGGTGGCTTTTTCAAAGGTTTCCGCCACCACCAGCGCGATGGGGTGTCCGTTGAAATGGACGAGGTTATCGTTGAAGAGCTTCAATCCGTTCATTGGCTTTGCCGCATCCGGCTGGTAGCCGGGGACTTTGGGGGCATTAAAGGGAGTGATCACCGCCAACACGCCGGGAGCGCGTTGCGCCGCTTTGATATCCATCGCCGTGATAGAGCCATTCGTGATCGTCGCGGGTACCAGCACCCCATATGTCAGGCCCGGCACTTTATATTCTCCCGAATATTTCGCGTCGCCTGTCACTTTCAACCGGCCGTCCACCCGGTTTAACGGATCTCCTATAGCATCTTTCTTCATAATAATCGTTTTATTGACCGGCTCCGGATCACTGTGCCGGGCTTTGATCAGGAGGTAAGACCAGACGCCGTTTTCAGCGCCTGCCGGATCACATTCGGCGAGAGCTTCAGCTTAAACTGGTTATACTCATATGCCTTAGCGTCCTGCATGGCTATCTGGGCCGCCTGTGCAAAAGTATCCTCGCTGACCGTCTGCCCTTTCAAAAAAGTCTCGCTGGCATGCAAGCGCCAGGGTTTATGCGCCACTCCGCCCATAACCAGGCGGGCGTCGCTGATCCTGGCGCCATCCAGCTTCAGGGCCGCTGCAACCGATACGAGGGCAAAGGCATAGGATGTCCGGTCGCGAATCTTTAAATAATGTACATTTTTGGACAAGGCAGCCGCCGGAAGGTCCACCGCGACGATCAATTCCCCTCTTTCCAGCATATTGTCTTTTTCGGGATGATCGCCCGGCAGTCTGTGAAAATCGGCAAAAGGGATCTTCCTATCGCCTTTGGGGCCTTTGACATATACGATCGCCTCCAATGCCGTCATGGCCACATTCATATCGCTGGGGTTGACGGCGATACATTTATCGCTGGCGCCAAAGAGGGCATGCATCCGGTTGTATCCCTGCAGCGCCCCACAGCCGCTGTTGGGCGTCCTTTTGTTACAGGGCAGCGCCGTATCAAAGAAATACGGGCACCTGGTACGTTGCATCATATTCCCTCCTACCGTCGCCATATTGCGTAGCTGGGGAGAGGCGCCTGCGTTGATCGCGAGCGACAATAAGGGGTAATCCCGTAATACCAGCGGATGATCCGCCACTTCGCTATTGGTGGCCAGGGCGCCAATGCGTAATCCCCCGCCGGGAATCCGTTCGATCCCTTTCAGCGGCAGCCAATTAATGTCCACCAGCTTTTCCGGCATGACCACTCCCATTTTCATCAGGTCGATCAGGTTCGTTCCGCCTGCCAGGAAGCAGGCGTTGGGTTCTTTGAGCAGGGATTGGATCGCGCCCGATATCCCCGAAGACCGTACGTATTGAAATGGATTCATGACTGGCTGTTTTTAACTTCCTGAATGGCTTTTACGATATTGGAATAAGCCCCGCAGCGGCATATATTCCCGCTCATAAACTCGCTGATCTGCTCCCTGGAATGTGTGCGTCCTTCCTTCACCAGCGCCACTGCCGACATGATCTGGCCAGAGGTGCAATAGCCGCACTGGAATCCGTCGTGTTCGATAAAGGCTTTTTGCATGGGATGGAGCTCATCGCCGGTGGCCAGCCCCTCGATCGTCCTGATCTTTTTGCCTTCATTGGTCACAGCCAGGCTGAGGCAGGAGTTGACCCGTACGCCGTTGACATGCACGGTGCAGGCCCCGCATTGTCCCCGGTCGCAGCCTTTCTTTGTGCCGGTGAGATTGAGCTGCTCGCGCAAGAGGTCCAGGAGTGTCACCCGGGGTTCCACCTTCACGCTATATTTCACTCCATTGACTTCCAGGTTAACCGGAATTTTCTCAAAAGCGTCCGCGACCTTCTCATCCCATTGATTTTCCGCCGCCCTGACGATCGTGCCGGGAGTCAGCGCAATAGCCGACAAAAAAGAGGACTGTTTGAGGAAGTCGCGGCGCGACCCGCTGAATACGCCATCGCCTGCCGATTCGTTGCCTGATTTCTTAGACATAGGCATGAAGATTATTGATATAAAAATGAGAGAACGGCTTGTAGCAGGATATGCTTCGAATTTACGTAATTACGAGCGAAAGACAAGGAGGGTTTATATGCCTGTCGGACAATGCTATGACTAAAAATTAGATTAGTAGCCGACGAAAACGGGCACAAAAAAACCCCACTTTGTTAGTGGGGAGATGCACTAATCGTACCAAAACCATTAAACCTTATCCTATTAGACTAGAAAGGTATTAATTATATTAAAAAGGGGGAGTAGAATAAATTCTACAAATTGAAAAAAAAACACATAATTACGGGTAAGTGTATTTTGCAAATTGTGTCCGTCCCAAATTGCAGTAAACTAACGCATCTTCCGGTTAGTGGCACTAAAGCCCCCCTTTTTTTCAATTAATATGGTTATATTGGATCATAAACCTTTTAATATGAGAAACAGCTGCTTATGCCTTTTGGCCATGCTAACATTTGCCTATAGCTGTCAAAAAAAGATCGACCAACCGCAAACCAATCTCTCCGCTAACAACGTCAACAAGGGCATTCTCGCCTGGTTCAAATCCGCCGGATTCGACACAAAGGGCATCGGCGTAACTCCCGATAACTATGTTCTGGAAGGAGACATGCTCATCGACAAAAAAACCGTCCAGGCCGCCATGAACAGTAAAAATGGAGCCTCGGGCAGCAGCACTAACAACCCGGTCAATAAAATAACGCCGGATCAATATGGCATCAACGCCGCTGCATCCTCAGATGGGACGGGGATTATCAGCTGGGTCAATACCCAGAACATCCCCTACTATATCGACCCCAGTGTCACCGGGTTGACCAACGGGGCCGACTGGGCCAATGCCATCGTCACGGCTACCCAGAACTGGACCAACATTCCCAATTGCGCGGTCTCCTTTGTCCAGGTAAATGCCGCGGCCAGCGCCCAGATCGTCTTTTATTCGGCTGCCAGCGCCAATGTGCCTGGTGGCGCCACGGCGCTCGGCGCCAGTACCTACGCGGCCTCGCGCTTTCCGCAGAACGGCTTTATCGGCAGCTACGTCATCATCAATCCTACCGGTCCCGCCTCCTCTGCAACGGGAAAGGTCTCGATCATGCAACATGAGATAGGGCATACCCTCGGTATGCGCCATTCCAACGCTCTCGTAGACGGCGAAGGGACCAACGGCGTTGGACTACAAGGGCAGGTAGTGAATGGAGCCAATCTGTTTAACGACACCCCATCCGACGACACTCAGTCACTCATGTTTGCCTCCTACAACGGCACCGCCACCCTTGGTTTTGATACCTATGACAACTATGCCGCGCAGCAATTGTATCCCGACAACACCGCCCCGGGCTTCTCCTTTGGCTGGATCCCCAATAACAGGAACTTGCGGGATGTGGAATACCTGTACGTCCAGACACACGGCAATTTCTGGTTTAGCATGAAATTGGAACGGATGGATAATTCCGGTACGATCGTGTCGACCAATACCTATATCGGTCCCGACTCCTATTGGAATACGGCCTACAGGGTAGCCACCGACTACAGCGGCATCAATGGCAACATCGATCGCAACTGGCGGATAACCGTGTACAACTTCAAACAGGATTTTTCTTTTGTAACGACGATGACCTCGCCGACCTTTTATTGACGGGTCCGTTCGCAACGAATATTAGTTTTACAACAGAGTTTATAAATTGATAAAATGAAAAATATTTCTTACTTATTCAATCAACAAATGATTACATGGCTGCATTGCAGACGGCTCAGAAAGCGGCAAAAGGACTTGATATTAAACTTGACTTGCGTGGGCTAATCCCGGATAAAGATCCGGGTATAGGTTTGACTCTGCCAGCCGATACATGCTTGAAATATTCCGAAGAAGAATATGGCGGACAAGACAGTACGTGTTATATGGCCCGCGGACGGTGGGACGATGGTTAAGACAAAATATTCAGACGCATACATTAAGACAAGCAAAGTGTATATGTGTTGTATGCACTAGGACGCGAATTTCTAACCATAATCAAACACGAGTTGGATCGAAAACGGGCATTCCGGTCCTTAGATAAAAAAGGAAATCATTGATTTACAAATCGTTGTCGAAATGGCATTGTCTTGGCTGCCACCTCCACATATCTCCTCTATGCTAAAAAGCTACTTCACCATGGCCTGGCGCAGTTTCCGCCGGAACAAGGTCACCTCCATCATAAACATCGGCGGACTTATGCTGGGGCTGACGACGGGGATCGTCATTTGCCTGCTTGTCGTCTACACATTTGGATTCGACAAATTCCATGCAAACTATAGGTCCATCCACCTGCTGGAGATGAACCAGAATTTTGCCGGCACTATCTATACCGGAAACCGGACCCCCGCGCCCCTCGGCCCTGTCCTGCAAAAGGAAATGCCCGCCCTGAAATATGTCGTGAGGGAGAGAGAAGAAGGCCAGTCGTTAACGGCATACGGCGAGAAGGCGATCTATCAGAAAGGAATATACGTCGAGCCCGATTTTTTCCGCATGATGACTTTCCCTGCCGTAGAAGGAGACCCCGTAGCCACGCTGCGGGAAGGCAGTGGGATAGTGTTGACTGAGCGCGCGGCCCGAAGGCTTTTTAGCAATGGCCCGGCGCTGGGGAAGACCATTCTCCTCAACAATACCCATCCGCTCAAGGTAGGCGCCGTCATCCGCGATGTGCCAGAAAACAGCTCGATCGAATTTGATATAGTGCTGCCCTATACGCTCTTTGAAGAAGACAACGAATGGATCAGCCACTGGGAAAACCGATCGGTCCTCACCTGGATCCAGTTCCAGTCCGGTGCGAACCTGGAATCTGTCAACCGCCTGATGACGCAGCTTCTAATAAAACATACAACAGCGAAACAAGTGTCCCTGTTTGCCTATCCGATCACCAGGCTTCAGCTGTATGATAACTTTAAAGATGGAAAACCCTATTGGGGAAAGGCATATATGTACGTAGTCACCGCTTTTATCGCTTTTCTGACCCTGCTGATCGCCTGTATAAATTTTATGAACCTGTCTACAGCCATGGCGGAACGCCGCGCCCGGGAAGTTGGCCTCCGCAAGGTGCTCGGTGCTTCCCGACGGACCATCATCGGACAGTTCCTTGGTGAAGCCTTGCTGCTGGCCATGCTGGCCCTTGTCCTGAGCATCGGTCTGGCCCGTCTCGTACTGCCCGGGTTTGCGGCTTTTGCAGAAGCACCGTTATATAAGGAATTCGGCAACGGATGGGTATGGGCGCTCATGGCTATCCTTGGCCTTTTTACGGGATTGGTGGCGGGAAGCTACCCCGCGTTATACCTGAGCCGTTTCCAACCGGCGAAAGTATTGAAACGTCTGATGTCGATCGGCCGAAAAGGTGCGGGCCTCCGCAAAGGATTGGTCACCTTCCAGTTCGTCATCTCCATTTTTCTTGTTATTACCACCATCGTCGTTGTCAAACAGGTCAACTATGTCAGCAACCGGCCCCTTGGTTATGAGATTTCAAACCTGATCGACATCACCGCGGACGGCAATCTCCCGGGCCGATTCGATTTGTTTAAAGACAAGGTGGAAAATATTTCCGGCGTGCTGAACCTGACAGCCAGCACAGACAACCTCATCGGCGTTGGAAACTCTTTTACCGGATTGGACTGGCCTGGGAAGAGACCCGAGCAGGACTTTATCATCGGGGCAACCTGGGTTGAGTACGATTGGACCAAAACAGCGGGATTAAAGCTGGCTGAAGGGAGGGATTTCAGCCCGGCCTTTGGTGCGGACAGCTCCGCCTGTCTTATCAACGAGACGGCGGCAAGGAAAATGGGGCTGAAGGAACCAATCATTGGCACGAGGATCGGCGGTAAAACGGTGATCGGGGTTCTACGGGATTTTGTCTTTAACTTGTCCGGCAAAGCTATCCCGCCGCTGATCGTATACCTGGGCAAGCGCAACCTCGGTCATTTCCTCGTACGCCTGACCAATGACGGACAATGGAAGGCGCAATTAGGCCAGATAGAAAAAACGGTTAAATCCCTAAACCCTGGTTACCCGTTTACGTACCGTTTTGTTGACGACGAGCATCAGCAGCAATTCAAAAAAAATTTTGGTGTCGAGCAACTCGCGAACATCTTCGCGGTAATGGCCATCCTCATTTCCTGCCTGGGCCTGTTTGGCCTGGCCAGCTTCCTGGTCGAAAAGCGGACCAAAGAAATCAGCATCCGCAAAGTGTTGGGGGCCAGCCCGGCCGGTCTTTGGCTGTCGTTGTCCACAGAGATGCTGAAACCCGTACTCCTGGGCTTTATCGTGGCAACTCCCCTTGCCGCCATGGCCATGGCGGGGTTGCTGTCGATCAACGATTATCATATCCGGCTCTCCTGGTGGATCTTCGCGCTCGCCGGCGCCGGCGCCTTACTGATCGCCCTGGCGACAGTCAGTTGGCACGGTATCCGCGCCGCCCGGATAAACCCGGCCCGATCTCTACAGACTGAGTAAGGAGCAATTATTCGCTGCTTTAATGAAGAATTGCCTTGTCGATATGATGGCAACTTTCTTCTGGAAACCGCTTAGGGTGGTGCTGAAGGTTTCGCGGGCTTTTGTCTAATAAACAATCACGTCCTTTTGATTTGATACCAGTTTTTTAAATGGGTCATTGAGGAACTGCTGCATAAACGGGAAAAAAGTTTTTCCTCCTACCATATGCCCACGGCTGGTAAACAGCATACGCTGGCTGTTGGGTAAATACTGATGGATCCTGTCAATATAAATGGGGCGGCATGCATTGTCCATCTCTCCATCTGCGAGCAGCGCCGGGCAATTGGAATAAAAAGCCTGCTTGGTTTCTTTTTTGATGGGCGGAACATTCCAGCAATCGCACATGGCTTTATAAACATCATTGATATGGTACCCTTTCATGAAAGGATATACCTGGTACAATTGTTCAATAATAGCTTCATTGTTATACGCCGCCTGGTCAGCGCAGTAAACGGAAATACGCATGCCTGATGGTGCCTGGTTTTTCTCAAACAGGTCATCCAGTTTGGTTTTTATATAGCCATAATGATTACCCCGGATGATATCTGCGATCATATACGGGAGCCTGGAAGGGTTGCCAAAGCTGTTTTCAATGATATCAAGTAATTCATTCTTGGTATACTGGATGGTAATAGAGTCGGTTGTACCTTTTTCGAGGTAACGGATATAAAATGTTTTTCCAATAATGGAATTGAAGTATTGCTGGAATTTCTCTTTTAAATTTCCATACAATACTTTATCTGTAGAGTCTCTGTCGACATGGGAAAACAAGACATTCAGTGCCACGATAAAGTTGGCAGGCTCCTCTTCATCTATCGGAACAAAAGTGGGGAGCGGAGAATCCAGTACCAACGTTCTTACCCGTGCAGGGTCTTTTTGTAAAACGGCCATCATAAGGCCACCGCTATAAGAGCCACCCCATAAATTGACCGAATTGATCCCAAGCGTAGCCATCAGGTCATCCATGTCAGCCACTGATTCATCTGTATTATACCCTGACAGGTCGATGCCCCTTGCTTCCATTTGTTTTCTGTAGCGTTTCACACCTTCCAGAACCATACTATCCTTGTTAAGGTTTTTACGGTAAGATTCCTTAATAGCCGTATCGAGTTCATAACTCCGTAATTGAGGAACTGCAAAGTAGGTGCCTCTTTGCTCAAAGGCGATGCAATCCCGGCTATCGATAAAGGGGCCTTTTGTTGCGCCGGTTGCCCAACGGAGTGAACTGCCACCAGGCCCGCCGGTAGTGAACATCAGAGGGTCCTTCTTTTTGCCGGGGTTCTTGCTTTCCACAATGAAAAAAGGGAGCTTGATGGTTTTGCCGTTATTTTTTTCCCTGTTTTCCGGTACGATCAAATAGGCGCAGCGTGTACGAAAACTACTGTCAATTTTTATCTGGCATTTACAGGTTTCCAAAGGACGGATAACGCCCTGTTTGTTTTGGGAATAAGAAATGGTTGAAAGAAAAATAAAAGGCAGGGTTATAGACAGTGAAAATTTCATCATCGATCTTTTGAACAAAACTAAGAGAGAAGCTGTGATAACTGAAGGTAAAAAACGGACAATTATTTTTGGAGCGCTATGCGCTGGCCGGTGAATCTGGCAGCTTCCTTATAAAAATGGCTCATGTCATAATACCCAAATTCGGCCGGGTCGAAACAGGGTTTAGCAGACAGGTACGATGAGAGCCCTTTTCTTGCCCTGAGAATGGAAAAGTATTTTTTGGGGCTTGTTCCAACCACTGAATTAAAATACCGGTTAATGGTCCTTGAAGTCAGGAACATTTTTTCAGCCACTTCCGATGTATTGTAATGCATGCCCGATGCGTCGTACATATCAATACTATCACGCACGAATTTGATGTAATGGTCAGCAGGTTTTTGTTTTTGTAATTGCAGCAAGAAATATTCTTCCACCATTTTTGTCTTTTCTTCAAAGCTATGTTGCTTTTTCATCTGCCGGATTAGTGTTTGCGGAATGACAGAAGATGCATCAAGCACTTTGCCTGTTAAGCGAACCTGGTTGACGCTAAGGATCGCCTCCAGGCCGCCCGGAAAAAATTTAATGGTGAAGATATGATCGGAGGCATGGTTATGACGTACCGCATTGGAGTCTCTCAGCACAAGCACATCTTGATCACCATGTATCCTATGCACCTTGCTGCCAAGTGTCAATGTGTAAGGCGACCCTAAATTTATCCAGATGGTAGGAGTCCAGCTGGGGAACATTTTTACGGTAAAATCTTCCCCCTTTGTTACCAGATTCGTTTTTTCAAAAGAAGATTCGCTAAAAAATTCAATAAACTCCGATAGCCGGCCACTGGGATAAGCGAACTGGTAAATCTGCTTAATATCATCAAAAATTTCAGTCATGGCCCGGGAGTAAAATAAACTATTTAAGCTTATAATCAGCTATAAACAAATATAAGGATTAGGCAGGACGGGACACTTTTATTTATACATTTACTGAAAATAACATGAGAAATTTAATTTTTATAGCTATAACGATAGGACTCTTTTCTTGTTCCGCCCAAAAACAGGAAGGAAAAGTTGAAAATGTAACAGCCCTTACCGAAGTATTTGGCAGCGGGCAGAAAACTACCGCGGCTATATTGGAATATAACACGACCATTAAAAACGAGACACTGAAAAAAGATCTTTTTTCAGTGAATGGAAGAATTATTACGAAAGTATATGCCAATGATACAGCCCGGAAATCGGACAAAGGAAAAGATGGAAAATTTGTTATAATTGAATTATCGCCCAATGATGAAAACTCCGCTACTTTCATTCCCAATGGTAAAGATTCTAAAATAATAAAAGCTGCCGTTACGGTAACCCAACTGAAAAGTGTTGAAGCTACCGATGGGAACACAATAAATTCCTGGGAAACCACCATGAGTAATGGAAATAAAATTATCAACCTCGTTGTTGATGATTTTACAAAACAGGAATTTCACGATCCTGCAACGGGCATTACGGTAAAATATAATTTGTTTATCCCGAAAAATTATGACAGGCATAAATCCTATCCAATGGTGATGTTTATTCACGATGCGGGGGTGGTAAGCACAGAGATACGAGCAACGTTGATGCAAGGTTTGGGAGCCGTAATTTGGGCAAGCCCTGAAGAACAAGCTAAACACGAAGCCTTTGTCTTAGCGCCACAATTTTCGGTAGTCACTGTCAATGACAAATCGGAATATACACAAGATTTGGATGCAACAGTAAACCTGATACATAAATTGACTCAACAATATAGTATTGACACTAAACGGCTTTACACCACCGGACAGTCTATGGGCTGTATGTCTTCCATAGTGCTGAATTTTAAATATCCTGATTTGTTTGCAGCTTCTTATTTGGTAGCAGGACAATGGGATCCTGCCGTCGTTTCTCCCTTAGCAAAGGATAATTTATGGATTGTAGTCTCGCAGGGTGATGACAAAGCTTTTCCAGGAATGAATGCCATCACTGCCGCATTGGAAAAAAAGGGAGCAAAGATTTGCCGGGAAACACTTAATGGAAGATCAACGGCAGAAGAGTTTAACCAAGCGGTAAACAAAGTGCTGGCAAAAAGATGTAAAATTAACTACACGCCATTGCAGGCAGGAACAGTTGTTCCACCAGAAATGGCAGGCAAGGGTGGAGCAGACCACAGAGCGACCTGGCTTATTGCTTACAAGATTGAGGGTATAAGAGATTGGTTATTCGCTCAAAAGAAAATGGCCTTGTAAATCAATTATTTACAAGGCCATTTGGTGCCCAGAATAGGATTCTTATTATTCTGAATATCAATCCTTTATAAATAAAATGTGTCAAATTTGTGTCACCCTAAGGCGGAAATCAAGAGTCGTGTTCTTTTTGCATACTTATTCCCGCTTCTATTCGCTTTCGATGTCGGGACAAAAATAAAGAGAATTCTGATAAATTCTGACACGTTCTTCTCGGGGATCGGCAATAGAAAACCCCACTTATTGGTGGGGGCCGCTAATCTTACCATAACCATTAACCCTTATCCATTAGAATGGAAAGGTATACGCTAAATTAAAAAGGGGGAGAAGAATAAATTCTACAGATTGGGCCAGGTGGCGCGGAACCAGATTTCTCCATTTTACTTGCGGTCTTTAGAGATGCCCGAAGGTTGGCCACCTGATAACATCACATCCAACTCCTCCCGCCTAAAATAACTGCTATTGCTCTTGTAGATTCCAAACTCGTCGCATTTTTTTGCAAATTGTGTCCGCCCCAGATCACAATATATTAATGCCTCTTCCGGCTTTAAATAAGGCTTAAAACACAAAGCGATCGCTTTCATTACAATCAGGTCATTTTTCTTCATCATACCACGTCCTTTAAGCTTCGAAGTCTTGTTGTAGGCCAAAGGTGCTTAAATGCATAAACAAAAACGATAGCGGCACAAAATGTCACTACTAAATTAATTATTATAACCATAAGGAAAACGAAAAATCACCGGATGAACATTCCTTAAAACCCCTTGCAGCAAAGCTAATTGAGGAAATTCCTATTATTTTTTGTTGATGGTGTCCATTTTTTAAATGCAGTATTTAGGGTGTTTTAACCCTTGCAAACTATTTTTTACTTGGGTAATTTTATAAAAATAAAAAAGCAATTTCTACCACATTTTCAATTTACTCGTGTTGTATGAAACAATTTATCAAATGATGAATAAGGCTTCAGAGAAGCAGCTTTAGGCCTCAATAAGATAAGCTCACCTATAGTCAGAAAGAAGGGTCGGAGAATATTCCAAGACATAAATTTTTTCAAATTGAATTGACATCATATGAGTTATTTTATAAAAATAAAAAAGTATTATATTCCACTGCTGCTTGTTCTATTATATTTAATCTACGCCCTAATATATGTTGTTTCGATACCTCATCACTCATCTGTATCGAAAGATATCTATCCGACAGAAGTAAATTTTGTAGACACTTCAAAATTAAAGTATTTAGAAAATGGGTTTTCCATTAATTATTTAATAATATTAGATTCCCCTTTTACAAAGCAATATTTTGGAAATAACGAAAGACTAGATAGTCAAATTATAAATCGAGATGTTTTTTTTGACAAGGTTATCTTTCGACCCTATGCATCATTCGCAAATACTTTGTTCAAAAAAGATGTTGGTTATAATAACTGTGAATTTTCTGATTCGGCCGAAATAACCCAGCCAGGATTTGGCTATTACTTCTCCATGTGGCAAGCGGCAACGTTTTTAAATTCTTTTTCTGTCATCAACTCAAGATCGACTGGAATGTTATTATTTAACAATTGCTCTTTTGATAGCATAATTGTGTTCACTAAAATATCCTTCAATGCAAATCATGCTTTAAATTTATCAAACTCTACTTTAAAGCAAGGGGCAACCTTCGGATGGGGACATATCGAAAGAACCTTTTTTGAAAACCGCGGCTTTCCCCTAAATAAGTATTTCAACTTTGCCATTCCAGAAACTTTACTGGATACTATAGATTATAAAGTAATTTTATCTGGAGATTTTATAAACGGAAAATTAGACGCTTCCAATTGTGTTTTTCGCAACGGCTCCGCACTTGTATTCGATCATACAACCTTGCCAGATTCCATCGACCTGTCTTATTCTCAGCTATCTGGAATTACTGAACTAACCACTCTAGCCAATAAGATCATTCCCAAAAGAAAGAGTGCATGGTGGGCTAAATATTCCTTAGGCAATTTTTTATTTTCCCCAATATTAGATTCTATTACTACTCTAAAATGCCGGATTAACTTGGTGAATACGGATATTACAAAACTCGATCTCGAATACAAATATTTTCAACTTTATTTTACGGAGTCGGCAAACGAGGATCAAAAAAACGGAGTCTATCAGAGTTTACTCGAGAAATTCAAACGAGAAGGGAAAGTAGAAAGTTTTCAAAAATTGGACATTGAATATCACAACTACCAAGGTGGCATTTTCAATGTCTTTAGCAAATACTGGTGGAACTATGGATACAGTAAGTGGCTTATCTTTATCTGGTCAGCTATTCTTGTTCTCATCTTTTCCGCTTTTAATTATGCATGGTTTCCTCAAATCTCCAAATCCTATTCAATCCCAAGTATTGAAAGATTGTATACCAATAATTTTTCACAATCAGAGGGTGATGCCGAAGTCATAGAACCCAATTATGGGTTAAAGCCATTTTTGGCATGTACAATTTATACCTTTATCATTTTTTTTGGTATAAAGTTAGACGTTGTCAAAATTGTGTTTAAAAATATAAATTATGCACTATTTGTCTTATTTCAGTTCCTATTAGGACTGGTATGTACCGGTTTCATTATTCATCTTATCATACAATAAATATTTTGCATTAATTTCATTCGGTAGAAGGTCACCTAAACTACACAGATAAATTTTCAGTTCCCGAAGTATAATCGTGGTTGTCTTTTCACTAGAACAGGTCTATCGAACACCGTCCCTAATTCCGGACCTATCGCATAATAATTTGAAAATGAAAAGAGAAGAGACTAATCATGTCACAAAAAGAGGATTCTCGTGCATCAATCTCCCTTAAGTGGAGGTGAGGGGATTGCAATCGAACCCCTTCGGGCTCTTCTAATGATTATCAACAATTTAAAGGCAGCACAAAATCATCACGGTTGCTCTTATCAATTGGGTGGTGACATTGAATAGATGCTTTCGTCGATGGAAATAAATGAAAGCCTTCTGACACAGTGCATTACCTTTCTATATTTTTTATATTAGATCTACAAGTCTGTACAGAAAACAATGACTATTAATGACTAAATTGGGTGAATACTTGGCATCAAGATATGTTAACAAACCAGTGCCCTCAAGTAAAAAAGAAATTGGAAAGACTAGGCCAACTGAAGTTAAATTAAGCAATCATCAAAATTTCGGGCGGAAGTGTACATCTTACGCCTTATCAAAACCGGTGAATCCCGAAGATTACTTGAATTTATTTATGTTGATTTAAAAAAAAATTAGAGCCGTGACTGAACCGAATTTTGCTTAAGCAATTGAATACAAAACTACAATTACTTTAAAGTCTTTCAATAACAACAGGTAATGCTTAGGTATTTAGGTTATTCCAATTCTGGTTAACAATAGATTAAGACTAACTAATGCCAATGAATAAACTACGTCATGTAATGTATTGGATAATATTTATATCACTTACTATATTTATTTGTGGGTTTATATCTTATCACATTATGAATCCTGACAAGTTGTTAGGTGGCACCATATTTACCTACCTAAAAATTGGCACAATTGTGTTTACGGTGACTGCGCTTGCGACTTACATTTACAATAGGAGTTCAAAGAAAAAATAATTATCCTCAAAAAAGAATTAACAACTATTTTAAGGACGAATTTACACTCAATAGAATAAATTCATTGAAATGAATGGCTAGTTCATACCCACACCCCTATGAATTGACCACCTTTAACTCGACCTGTCACCAAAGTTTATGAATTTTATTCATTGGTTTAGTTAAAAGGGTTAAATTACAAAAATATGTCAATCATTAATGTATACTTTGAAATATGAAAGGGTTGTTCAGTTTAATACTAATAGTGATTAGCGGAATTATAATTCTTTGTGTGAATCAAATCTTGTTCATCTTTCGCGAAAGAGCATTATAAAAATCTGCCTTGAATTGTTCGCCAAAGCCAGTTATTGCCGGGATTCCCAAGCATTTTGAATTTCCTACTCCAACGCCTAAAGATAGGGAAGTTACGATTGAACTAACCCAAGAAGAAGAAGAAAAATATGCGTACTTATTCCAAAAGGCAGGATTCCTTTGTTAGGATTACAAAATAGACAGTTTAAGCTGAATATTGTTTAAGCCGAGGGTCAATGCACAAAATGAGTTAAAACAATCCTTTAATGACACTTGTGGGATAAGTAAAAAGCAATTGCTCGACTGTGTCTCTAGTGAGTTTCGACAGGGGCCTTTTTTCATGGTCTTCTTCATGGTAATAGTTGCCAAAAGCAATGCGGTACAATTCTTCTACCGAGCCGAGCCCGGGAAAGGATTTGTGCAGGTTTTCAAGATATTTTCCGCCTGATATGTGATGCTTCCGGATCAGCTCCGAGATCTCACCGGTATGGCTTTTTTCATATATTTCCTTGAGTTTGAAGAGTTCGAAGCTGTTCAGACACCTTTTTCCCTTTTCCGGCTCGAGCGGGTTTGTTATGGGAAAAATGGTGTGATCAGTTTTTATCCCCACTGCGCTATCGGTATTTTGAGGTATATGATTGAATTTTAGCGTGCTGCCGAAGCCTTCTACATAAGGGTGAACAAATTTCCCGCTCACAACATCTGCCTGATTCTTTATTGATCTGTTACATATGAGGCAGCTTGGAACAAGATTATAGAAAGAAAGGGCCAATAGCGGATATTCTTTTTTAGGAAAGAAATGGTCAAAATCAGGCCTTACAGTCCTTTTACCACCCTCCGAGACAGTAACCGTATAATTCCTGTTGCAATATGGGCATACATTTACATTCAATTTCTTCGCCAAGTCATACGCACAATAGTAAGTCGCTTTTTTATTTGAAAACCAATTATAATTGAAAACCTTTTGCAAACCGACAGTCGGGTTCTTAATCTTATAGGCACCTTTTTTACAGTATTCCTTGAATTCCTTATTTATTTTGAAGAGATCACCAGGTTTGGAGGTAAGAATTTCTTTCAAATGACCGGCAATATAAGCCTTCTGCCTGGTTTTAAGTTTGGGCAGGTTGGTCGTTAACTCAGCCTGAAGCAAATTGTAGTGTTCCAAGCAAAGTGCATCGATGTCTCTTGTAAAAGACGGTTTAATTTGGATCATTGCTTTGTATTTCCCGAATCCTTTTCTCAATATACTCCCGTTGCGCAAGCAGTCTTGCGACTTCCGTATTTTCTCCTGTCTTTAACGCCAGCATCTCCAATAACTTGGTCTTAATGATAGGGTCGCCGACTATTCCGATTAATGATCGAGCATATCCTATGTCTTCAAGAGGGTTTTCGCTATTCAAAGCTATTATGATTTTGTCGATTTTTTCCTTAGCGAAATTTCCCATAAGTACATCCTGTAGGAAGAAAGAGTCCGCATATAATTCATGAATATTAGCACCGAAGGTCTCAGCCCTCGATGCTAGACTCTCTACTACCATCGCCTTGCCATTAACTTTTTTAAGCAAAATGACGCAATTCGGAGGCATATCCGAAAGTATGAATGGAGAATGTGCCGTTAGCACTACTTGGACCTGCATTCCCTTAAATCGTTCGTTTATAAAATCAACGAAATGATAAATAAATTCCTTTTGCCATTGTGGGTGTAGCGCCAGCTCTGCCTCATCGATGAGAAGAAAAATCGTCTTTCCGGCTTCGATCTCAATGCTATTGATTCTCGCAAAGAGGACAAATAACCCGTATTCGCCTGAACTCAAGGCGGATGAACCGGCGGGCTCGTGGCTAAAATAAAAATCCGCAAACCCGGCAATGCGCGGCGTCTTGAAATATTCCTCTACCAGCGTCTCCAGACCTTCTTTTGCCTCAGAAACGGAAACGGACATCGTTAGATCATCCGGAGAGATTATTACTTGACTGTTATTTAAGACACTGTCCACCTGGTTTATGAAAATTTTCATTTCCATGATCCGTGGGTTGATCAGTGAGATCTCCATATCGGTTAATACGAAACGAAATACGCTGTTCAATTCAGACATGATCGAATCCTCCGAATTGACCTCATACTTTCGTCCCGCGATATAGTTTAGTATGGTTCTTGGAAGTTTCAAGTATATGGGCTGGATTTGCTCCGACCCTATAATGAACTTAATTTCACCCATAAAATGGTAAACTGCCGCAAGAAATGTATTTAGCAAGAAAGCATTGTTCTTATTGCCGAATATACTAAAATAGTCTTTTGTCGCCATTTGCAGCTCATCGAGTTGACTAGCATATTCTTTGTCCCACCCGAAGTTTAGCACTAAATTCAAATAGGCAGGCAGCTTTACCGGAAACGGCCGTCCCTTACCTTCCTTCAAGTTCAGCCATTTTAGTAGTCTCACCATCCGAATAAATTCCATAGCGGCAAATGCAGACAATCTTTGCTCAAATGCAATGCTGGAGTTGTTAAATGCATCCAGACCGGTCTTAGCCTGGTAGTCGGCGTAAAGCAGATACCAGGTCGAAAGATTTTTTGTGTCTCCCAATTGCTGGCTCATATAATTCCTGGCCGCTGAAGTGGGATCAAAGTTATTTGAAACAAAAATGGTTGTCGCCAGGGATCTCAGCGTTTCGGAGTCAGCTGCCCTATTTGGTGACAGTATGCCGACCGGCAAATCAAACTTCAATTCCCGATCTGCAAGGTAGAAGAATTTGCCTGTATCCTCGTAAACAATCACATTGTCATTATCCTGGCGATTGTGAATTCCATTGGAAACAAATTCGATGAAGTATCGTAATGCGGTGGTTTTCCCTGCACCGTTCTCCCCAATGAGCGCGGTGAGGTTGCTTATATTTTCTGCAAAAAAAACAGGAATATGATTCTCTGCCTCCCTGATCTCCACCCTACCATCGCCTTCTTTATAATGAATTCGAAACCTATTACTCAAATTAAAGCCAACTTTTGATAAGACCGGATGGTTGTCTATCCAGATATAGTGCAAGGTCATTGAGTTCTATTTTTTGACATTTCTGTCATTCGTCCTTGATTTAATATGTATTCAACGCTTCTTCTTAAGAAGAAACTTGCCTCTTTTTAACTGGCCCTTTCGACCGGGTAAATATAATGTAATTAGCATCTTGATCAATCAACGAGCTAAAATACCGTAAAATGACCCGAACCCCAATGTGATCATAAGACAATTTATAGTGATAATATTTTTTTCTATTGATCCAGCAATTTACTAAGTTTATTAGGGATTTAATACGGTGCCGGTCTCGATGGCAATATCCTTAGTTAATTTAGACAGGGGACGCCGGTGAAACTCGGTTTCGTTGAAGTAGTTGCCATAGGCCAGCCGGTAAGCTTCTTCCAAGGACAGCTTTAAAGCCGGGAAGGTATCTTGCAGCATTTCTATATAACGGTTACAGGAAACGGCTTTTTTCCGCACGATTTCCCTGACGATATCGGAATGATTGGCATACAGCTCTGCTAGGCAAAAGGCCTCAATATGGCGCTCAATCTTTTGGCGGAGCACAAGGTCTTTCGGATCCCCGTTGTATTTCAATGTGATGGTAAGGTCATTGCTCATGCCGATGGTTGCGGGGTAGGAACGGGGAAGGTAGGAAAAACGGATGAGCGAATGACGGAGGTTGGGCGAGTATGGATTCAAGAAGGTACCGTCATCGGGCTGTGCGGCGCCTTTTATGCTGGAGTTACAGGTACTGCATGAAGGGATCAGGTTAAAGAAAGATAGCGCCAGCAAGGGATGTTTGCTTTTGGGCAGGAAATGATCCAACTGGGGGCGAGCGATTTTGGTAGTTCCATTTCCAAATACGGTATAGGTGAAACTACGGTTACAATACGGGCAGGTATCGATGTTCAACGCCGCGGTAAGCTGGTAAGGTCCCCAAGGTTCACCTGGGCCAAGGTTCACAAACCAGCCATCATAGTCAAAAATGGAGGGTAGGAGAAAGCTGATCGAGGCAAATGCTGCGGTATAGGCTTGATAATAGCGCCAGTGGCCGGCACGGCCAAGAGACAGATCAAGGGCAAGTAACTGCTGGTATTGTGACTGGAGCTTTTGCAGTGCCTGCCTGACCGCGACAATATTGTTCGCGGGATGAACCCTGTTACGAGGATATTTGAGGAAATATATTTGGTCGGCAGTCTTGACTGCGTTGCCTTTTTTCAGGATTGCGTTCAGGAGCCTCTTGTAGTCAGGGAGGTCCGCTGATTCCTTAAGTGTTACAATCCTGTGGTGAAAGGCCTTTACAGAGACAGCAGGATGCCTGGAGGTGTCCGCGAGTATGTCGTATATGGCCTTATAAAATATTATGACTTTATGAACCCGGGCGGCAACGAAGACGACATGGTCCTGCTGAATCGTGCCGATGCCGGCCCCACTCTCCCTAATGCATATCATGCTGTTGATCTTTTAAACGCTGCAGCCGTTGTTCCAGCACCTGAATCTCGTTGGAACGGGCATCGGCAATCCCGAAGGTATCGTAGTACATTTCAAGGAGCTTGTTTCGCACGATGTCATCGGCAATAATATTGATAATGTTATATACGTGTTCCTTGTCCGCCAGGTATTGGGCACGCTCATTTTCCGGAATGTTTGCCGCCGCCGGGCGCCATTTATTCAACCGCCCTATCACGTTCCCGATGATACCTTTGGCGAAATCCCCGATGGTACCGTCGTGCAGGAAAAAGCTATCCGCCAAAAGGTCGAAGATATTACCGCCGAATGTTGCAAAGGTGTCGGGGGGCACAATTTCAGTGTGGCCTTCGTGGTTCTTCCGGAAGAGCAGAATATTTTGGGGGGCCAGATCCGACAGGAGATACGGGCTATGGGTGGTCAAGATGACCTGGAAGCGTGCGGCACCTGCATGGTCAGAGAGAAATTCTAGGAGCCATTTTAATAACGATTTTTTCCAGGCGGGATGATAGCCCACTTCAGCTTCATCGAGAAAGAGGATAATATTCTCCCTTTCCTGGCCTTCGGCCCTGAATTCAGAAAGTACGTCGAACAACCTTGAAAAGAGCGCCAAGAAAGAGTATTCCCCGGAACTTAGCACAGAGGAAAAGGAAAAATTTGAGATGCGGTAGTAAGGATTTTCTGCGCCTGATACAAGCCGGTGTTCCAGGTCCATGAAGTTCTTGAGCAATGCCGCCGTTTCCGGATTATTCGGAAGGTATATGTTTTCGATCAGGTAAAAGCGCCAGTCGTCAAAGACACTGCGATGGTCGGTGCGCAGGAAGAAAGGTTTAAATTTCCCTTCCAGAAGTTTGCCCGCTCCAAGCAATGCTTTGTGGCAGGCGACCAGTTCCTGAATAATGTTATTAAGGGGGCCGAATGAAATCGCCACATTTTCCTCAAAAACAAAAGAATAGACGTCGCCAACGGCAGGAATCGGGTGTAGCAGTGCGGCAAGTATTCTGACAATATTAAATTTGAAGAGGTAATGGATCGCATGGCGGAAATCGACATCGTCAATTGCCACTTCCGTATCGTGGTCATATCGCTGGTCGAAAGAGAAGACGAATGACAATATCTCCGCCTCTATCTGGCTAAGAGACCAGAGGTCATCGTTGGCGGATACCATTTCAGCCCACCTGTTAAACCATCGGTTGTTGAAGGAAAAAGTACTTTTGATAATAAACGCAGGCGGGCCTTTAAAAGGGATAAACGAAGGTTTATTGACGAGGAATTTTACGATTCTGTTCCCTTCGGCAATGCGAAAAATGGTCGTATTGGAATGAAGCCTGTGGGAGGTATCGATTGAACCCTGGTCCGCACCTTCCTGAAACCAGTAGCTGGAGCCATATTTATGGTCGTCGTACAGAAGACCCTCCGTAGAAATATTTTTGAGGTTTATCTCAGAAAAGTAATGCCTCACATCAAATTGATGGGAATAATAGACGAAGGCATCCTTGCTGTACTGGGACCGGTCAACCATACCAACAGTCTCAAAAGGACTTTCTTCAAAGCTTACAATGGCGTAGCCTGCATCTGCAATCTCTTCTTCATTCTCAAATACAAGATCCTTATGCCTGAAGATAGAATCGCTATAGCAGACAATGCCCTCAAAAAGGCTGTTATACCCAAAGATGTTTTCGCCAACCGTGGCAGTGGTAGATAAAACGGCCTGGCAAAGGCTGCTTTTACCACTTCCGTTCTGGCCTGCAATGGCCGTGAGCCCGGAAATAAAAGGGCCGAAGTCAAGGGGAGACGCTTCGTTAGGCAGCAGATGAAGTTTCCGCCCGTCAAAGGCGAAACGATGCCTGCCAGAGTGGTTAAAATTGACGCCTAAACGGTTGATGACACCGTAGTCTTTTATCCAGATGTACTTGAGTTCCATATATCACTCGCCAAAATACGATAATCTCGGTGATTCAAGTAATGTCAATTGACGGAATTGCCTTTTTTTGAACATGCCCAGGTTCACGCCGGTGCCAAAACCAAGCCGGCGCTTGCAGGCATATACCCAACCGGTGTTACCGGGTAGGCCACATCCAACCTGCAAAACATACAAAATTAGTACTCCTCCATTGCATGACCACACCATATACGAAGGCCCAAGCAGGAAAAAAGGTCTCCCTCCGGCGCCCTCAGCAAGAACTACGCCAGGCCGGTACAGAACATGCAAGGGATCTATTCGTCATTTTGGCCTTGCAAGATCTGCACCGCCTTTTCGTGTGGGAGATCGCTCCGCTCCCCCCACACTGGCAGGCTGCTTCGCAGGCCTGTCATAGTTCTTTCGCTCGGGACGCCTCCGGTCGGCAGCTCCCCGTAGCCTGGGATCAGGCACTCATTCACTTCCCTCATTCATAACTTGCTCCGCTAGAGTTATAAATTCGTCGTTCATTTCATGCCCGATCCCAGGCTACCCGCTGCTCATTTTGTCCGCCACCTGCCGGTGGCCGGCCGCCTAATAGTTGATTTGGCCTCCGTCGTCCGCCGCCTTCGCTCCGTTCAGACTAAGCGGACGTCTCCCGGCCGAACAACCAAGGTCGAACCTGCGGGTAGCTGCCCGCCGGCCCCCTCGCTTCGCTCGTCTGCCTCCCCGTGCAGCACGGGGCCGGCCACATGGCGGAGGTGGCGGACGCTCCGGGCCCGTCCGGTCGTTCCTCCCTCCCGGACCAGAGCCGCCACAAATGCAAAGATGATTATAAGATTAAAGCTCTTTCTACCAGCTATGGATGCTCGGCCGCCGGCGAGCACCATTAGAACATAAACCAGCTTTCTCCCGCCGTTGGCAACTCCGCCAGAAAATATGAAAGCGGATCAGGATTTTGGAACTGAGTGCAAATAGCTTTCATATTTTCTGGTGGAGTGACAGTTTTCCCGTTCGTTCCGCTAGTCTCATGCCATTATGAGACATCATCCCTAAATACATCGAGCTTGTTCGTTGTTTACAACTCGTAGATGGAGAACATTAAAAGCTCATATCTTATGCAAGGAGATTTTAAGTGATCGAAAAAACGCGGATGAAGTTAGGTTCCTCGCTACCTGACTGTTCGATTTTGCAATTCCATTATCTGTTCCCGGAGACCTTCAGAGCCGACCAGCCCGCTTTTCCCCTTTAGACCATATCGGCCATAGATGTTTCCACAAATCGAACGGAAATATGCAATAAAGCGGCCATTTTTTCCACAGAATATTCCGGATCATTCACCATCAAAAGGATAGTATCATCATAGTTCTTTACCTGAACCGCCAGCTTGGCCAATTCAAAGCTAATTGTTCTGCCTTCTTTTCCATATTCCGTCACCATGACTTCTGCTAATCGATCAAATATCCCCATCGCATTCTATTTTACGGTTATATTTAAAATCCTTTTAAACCCTTATTCAAAAAAGGTTACAGAAATATATAATTGGGGAGACAAAAAATTACAGATTAGTTGGAAACAGCCCGACAAGAAGGAAAAGTTAATACATGTAAAAAACCGGGCATTTACTAAAACTGGATTGCCTTTGGTCTTTGATGTTTTGCAAAATGATGATTGGCTGAATAAAATACACCGCAAACCATTTCATTTCGCTGTAATTATTCGCCGGATGTTAACTTCTCAATATCATCCAAATCTTTATGACGACCTGCCGCTTTTTTTGCCTGGATCAAATTGGTCAAATGTATAAATCTGATCATTAACCCATTTTCATCAAAAACCTGAGCCTGCGCAAAAGCTTCATCAAATTCTACGCCTTTTAGCTTGGTTATAATGTCGATACTCACTGGAGGCCTCCCAAAAGAGAAAACATCAGCCATATCAGTATCGAGGAATTTCTCCTCGGTCATATCAAAAAGAGGAAGACCAAATTCAGCAAAAGCAAGAGAAAGTTTTGAATAATTTTCGCTTGTCTTTTTTACCCAGATGTCCATGTCTCCAGTCACCCTTCTGTAGCCATGCAGGATCACCGCATAACCTCCAACCAGAATATAATCCACATTATGGTTGTTCATTGCCTGAATAAAATCCCTGAAGTCATTATTAAAAATAGTTCCCATTAGTTATTCAATTTCCTGCTGGAAAAATGACTTCTATCTAATTTAGGCTGATCGGACATAGAGAACCCATAAGCCTGGGAAATAAGATAATATGCTTGACGCAAGCGCTCAGGGTAAGAGACGTGTTTGTCAAATATATTCATGTTATCCGCTTCCTTAAAAGTCTGCATTCGGAATGCAGTTCTATCCATCTTGTATTCTGACATAACCTCGTTTGCTTGTAAATATACAGATTGGAACGGAATCGGTAGAATCCCTCGATTTCGTGTGTCAGGACGTGTGTCATTTCTGTGTCAATAAGTAAGGGCGAAAGCGGGAAAATGCGGGAAAATTTGGCATCTTCAAAAGAAAAACCCTTGTAAATCAATTATTTACAAGGGTTAAAAGTGCCCAGAATAGGATTCGAACCTACACGCGGTTTCCCACGCTGCGACCTGAACACAGTGCGTCTACCAATTTCGCCATCTGGGCATCTAACTTATTAAAGGTAAGGAGCTTTCGCTGCCGGCCCTTCTTTTCGTTCAGGGGTGCAAATATAGGAAAAGATCGAATTACGCCCCAAAAAAATATGGGTTTCTTCTGTTAAAGGGCGAAGAGGTACTTTTTTAACTTTATGAGTCGTTTCAATTATTTTTCATCGGATGCATTTTATCTCCCGGCAGCGGAGTGCCGGCCTTTAATAAGGGGATTTCTTTGAGAGCCTCCTCATATTTTGCCCTGGCATTGACCAGGCGGCCGCTGAGCAGGTCGTAGACCTGCTGATGCTGATCGGTGGGACGGAAGTCGGATCCTCCCGAGATACTCTCCTTGGAAATGGTGAGAAAGCGTTCCAGCAACTGGGCCGGGCTACGGAAGATATCTTCCCGGGCTCCCGTCTGGTGTGTGTCGTGCAAGAGGTTCTCTACCTTGTAGAGGGTATTTTGCCAGACGAGCAGCTTAGCTTTTTCCTTTTTATTGAGCGAGGGATTGCCGGCGGCTGCGAGTACTTTACTCCGCAGGATCTCCAGGGTATCGATCATATGCAGGAGGTTCTGAATGGAGCCATAGATCTTCACTCCGAAATCATACTGTTTTTGAATGTCTTCATCGGAGCCGACGGTATTGGGATCGCGGAGCACCTGGATGGGCTGTTTCCATTCTTTTTTGCCGATCCTCAGCACGATCGTATAAGTACCGGGAAGCACTTTAGTAGTGGGTAACCCAGGTCCGATATCCAGGTCGAAAATGGTCATGGCCCGGACGCCGGTGGAGTCGAGTTTGACCCAGTCCTCGTCTTCGGGTCTTGTGCGCAGGGCGGGCAATACGTAGGGCTGTAGGCCCAGGTCCCACCAGACCCTATTGATGCCCTGCTTGTTCGATGCTTTTATTTGCTGTACGGTGGCGCCTTTTCCGTCCAGCACCAGGATCTTCACGGTATCGCCTCTTACGGTGTCTTTTTCATAATAATTGATGCTGGCCCCGTAAGGAGGATTTTCTCCGGAGGAGGAGCTTCTCTCTGCGTGAATACTTTCGACCGGCCGGAACCGGTAGGCCTTGCGCGGGGGGAATAGCCAGGCTTCCGATTGCTGTACTTCCGTGCTAAAGTCGCGGAAGGGGGTGATATCGTCGAGGATATAGAAGCCTCTTCCATAGGTGCCCAGCACGAGGTCTTTGAAGTTAGGCTGGATGGTGATGCCGTAGATCGGTACCGGGGGAAGATTGTTCCGGATATGGATCCAATGCGTGCCGTCATCCGGAGAAAAATAAAGACCGTTATCGGTGCCGGCCCAGAGTGCTCCTTTCTTACCCGGATCTTCCTTGATCTGGTGGACGAAGGAGGAATTGGATACAGGGAGGTTACCGGTAATGGAAGTCCAGGTCTTTCCATAATCGGTGGTCTTATAGATATAGGGTGAAAAGTCTCCTATGAATTGTGCGTCCACGGATATATATACGGTGCCGGCATCGAAGCTGGAGGCGTCGATGGAGCGGATCGTAGACCATTTGGGAAGGCCCGGTATGTTTGCGGAGACATTGTCCCAGTGTTTACCATCATCCTGTGTGACCTGCACCAGGCCATCATTGCTGCCGGTCCAGAGCACGCCTTCTTTCACCGGCGACTCCGCCATTGCGTAGAGGGTACAACCGTCGAAGGTGAAAAGGTTGTCCGTGCTGACGCCGCCGGAGCTTTGCTGATGTGATTTATCATTGGTGGTAAGGTCGGGGCTGATGACGGTCCAGGTCTGTCCTTGATTGGTAGTGACATGCACATACTGGCTTCCGATGTAGACCTTGTTGTGGTTATGGCGGGAGATGGTCATGGGATAGTTCCAATGCCAGCGGTATTTCATCTCGGCGGGCGGGTAACCGTATCCGGCTTCGGGCCAGGCGCGTACGTCCCGGATATGTCCGGTGCGAAGGTCCATTCTATCCAATCCGCCGTCATAACAGCCGGACCAGATGATATTGTTGTCTACGGGGTCGGGCTGTGCGTAACCGCTCTCACAGCCGCCAACTACTCTCCACAGGCTTAAGGGGATGCCACCCTGCAGGCTGTTGCTGGGCCCTCTGTAAGAAGTAGCATCCTGTTTGTTGCCATAGACATAGTAAGGCACCTGGTTGTCCACTGCCACATGGTACATCTGGGCGATCGGCAGGTTGACGTTCTCCCAGGTTTTGCCGCCGCTATAGGTCATATTCATGCAGCCATCATGGGCGACCATGGCGCGGGCGGGGTTCTTAGGGTCGAACCACATATCGTGGGTATCTCCTCCCGGGCGGTAATCTCCATTCTGTCCGTTGCCGTTGAATGTTTTGCCGCCATCTTTGGATTCCATCACGGTGACGCAGATGGTGAATACATTGTTGGGATCGCCGGTGGATACGCGTACACGGGTATAGTAGGAAGCGCGTTGAGCTAAGGAGTGACTGGTGAATACTTTCTTCCAGGAGTCTCCGCCATCATCCGAACGATAAAGGGCAGGGTCTTTGTCTTCGATCAGGGCATATACGATATTGGGATGGCTATAGGACAGGTCGACGGAGGTCTTGCCTACCGGATGAGCCGTACCTCCCGGTATTCCTTTATTGAGCCGTTCCCAGGTCTTGCCGCCGTCTTTGGTCCGGAAGATGCCGCTGCCTGGTCCGCCGCTGTTGAGGTTCCAGGTAGTAAAAGAGACCTGCCACATAGCGGCATAGAGGATATTAGGGTGTTGGGGGTCGATGGACAGATCGGAGCAGCCGGTGTTCTCGTCGACAAAAAGAACACGCTGCCAGGTCTTGCCGCCATCAATTGTCTTATAGACGCCTCTTTCTTGTTGGGGAGCGTGAGTGTGCCCCAGGGCTGCCACGTAGACGGTATTGGAATCGTTGGGGTCTACGATGACACGGCTGATGCGGCCGGTGGCCTGCAGGCCCATATTGGTCCAGGTAGCGCCGGCATTGGTGGATTTATAGACACCATTCCCCATTGCCTCTGCGGGACGGATAAGAAAGGTCTCGCCCGTTCCGGCCCAGACCTGTTTGGGAGCGGAGGGTGCAATCGCCAGGGCGCTGACGGAGGAATTGTCCGTGCTGTCAAAAATAGATTTCCAGGTGACGCCCTGGTCTTCTGTTTTGAATAGTCCTCCGGAGGCAGCACCAACGTAGGAGATGTTGGAATTGCCCGGTACGCCGGTCACGGAGATCGCCCTGTTGCCATCCGGACCGATGAAACGGAAATGAAGCTGTTTGAACAGACTGCTATCGAATTGCTGGGCGGTGGCAGCCAGGCAGCAGCTACAACAGAGGAATAAAAACGTTAGTTTGGTCATGTAACTATTTTTATGAATGAAAGGGTTCAGGATTGCCGGAGCCTGTAATAGCGATAGCGTATGAGAGTGGCGGCGATGAGAGCGAGCCCGCAACCTTCACTGACCAGCTTTTCTCCATCCAGCCAGTCTATGGGCCGGTCTTTTAATTGCGGGTCCATGACGATACCATGAATGACGAACAGAAGGGCCGTCGCATAGGAGATCAGGTGAATATTCTTCCAGGTCCGGAAGCCGAGTCTTTTCTTTATCACTTTTTGCGTGGTGAGGATGACCAGGACGAGGGCGTAAAATGACAGGCTGCCCAGGATAACCCAGATAGCCTGGTGCGGGGCATTTACCGGGAGGAGGATATCCTTCCACCTGAATTTTGTGGCGGCGTCGGGCAGCAGGAGCAAGGGATGCGCTGCCGCCAGTGCGAGCGCTACATAGGCTGTCCAGTTGTGCAAGTCATCGATGCTGATCTTTTGCAGCCATGCAGGTGACTTTTTCCAGTAGGGTGAGCGCCGGTAAGCAGTGCTGAGCATCATTCCCAAAAGGATATTAAACGTCAGTACGCCGGTGGCGATCAGCCCGATGGTGGAAGAGAGGTCCAGCCAGTCAATATTCATATTCGAACCATTTTAAAGATGATGGAGATCCCGGACTATTTCTTGCCTGCTTCTTCTTTGACGCTGATCATCGGGATCTGTCGTTCATAGATCAGTTTGTTCAGCGCGGGGATGTCCGTGCGAAAGATCTCTTTTAATTTGTCCAACTGGGTGTCGGCTTTGCCGCTAAGGTCCGCGAAAACTTCCCGGACCTGGCGGCTGGGCACCCTGTTACCGGCGGCGGCCACCCCATAAAGACCGGAGATCTTATCGTTAAGCCGGATGGGGAAGTTGAGCATATCCTGGGCGCTCTTGGATTTAGTCTGGTACAAAGCCTCTTCGAGAGTTGTCAATTTTCGGATGAGGCTATCCGATAATATCTTCACCGGTTTACCGGCGCTATCCAGCCGACCATTCAGTTCCTGGAGCTGTGTCCGGGTGCTGCGGATGCGGCGGATGGCTTTCTGAACCTCGTCGAATTTCTCCCGTACCTGTACCAGGAAGCCTATCTGGTCGTCATATTGGGCTTCGGTCATTTTCACGTAGGGGTCCGCTTTGATGGTAAAGGCTATGTCCGCGGAGTCCTGATCGAAGCGGAAGCGGGCCGTGTATTTGCCGGGGCCGGCTTTGGGGTTGCCAGCGCCTCCGGTCCAGAGCAGCATACCGGGGATCTTTTCTACGGGAGGGTAATACATATCCCAGACGAAGGTATTCATCCCGGGGTTAAATTCCAGCTGATCTTCGGGTTCGCTGGCTTTCGAGCTAAAGGTGCGGATAGGTTTATGTTGTTTGTCGAAGAGGGTGACGGAGACTTTTGCCGAGTCCTGGGCATTGTCCAGCCAGTAATAGAATACTACTCCGTTGGGAGGGTTCTCCCCTGCGTTATGGAGCATGTTGTCCCGGTTGCGATTGCGCCGGCCTCCGCCTCCTTCCATTCTCCAGGCATCATTCACATCAAAGACCTTCAGGCGTTGCTGAAGGGGAGCCTCCGGCTTTTGCTGCAGCAGGCTCAGGTTGTCGAGGGCCCAGAAAGCCCGGCCCTGGGTGGCGATGATGAGGTCGTTGTCTTTAATAGTCAGATCGGTGATGGGTACGATAGGGAGATTGAGCTGGAATTTTTTCCAGCGTTCGCCGTCATCATAGCTGATATACATGCCATATTCCGTTCCGGCGTAGAGCAGGCCCGGGCGTTTATGATCGGCGCGGACGACCCTTGTGAAATGAATGGGGTCGATGCCGTTGGTGACGAGCTTCCAGCTTTTTCCATAATCTTCGGTCCGGAAGATATAGGGAGTGTAATCATCGAGGCGGAAGCGGGTGCCTACCAGGTAAGCGGCTCCTTTTTTAAAGGGGTCCGGCTCGATGGAATTCCAGAGGGTCCATTTGCCGGCGGTGGGAGGGGTAACATTGTCCCAATGCTGGCCGCCGTCTTTGCTGATATGTACGAGACCATCGTCGCTGCCGGTCCAGAGAAGGTCTTTCTCCAGGGGAGATTCGGTAGCGGTGAAGATGGTGCAATAATATTCGGCAGAGGTATTGTCTTTGGTGATGGGGCCGCCGCTGGGGCCTTGTTTCGATTTATCGTTGGTGGTAAGATCGGGGCTGAGTGTTTGCCAGCTTTGCCCTTCGTCGTCGGTGGCGAAGAGATGATTGCCCGCCGCATATAAACGGTGCGGGTTATGCGGGGAAAAGAAGATCGGGTAGTTCCATTGGAAACGGTATTTGAGGGAGTCAGCCCCGGCGCCGGTAGGATTGTCGGGCCATACGTCCAGGGAGTAACTTTCGCCGGTGCGATGGTCCAGCCTGCCCAGGTAGCCATCGTAATTACCGCCATAGACGAGGTCCGGGTTGAGCGGATCGGCGATGATATAACCGCTTTCGAAGCCTGCGGTGGGTTCCCAGTCTTTATCAGTGATGCCGGGGCCGGCCGTCCTGCTTTTAATGCGGATGCTGGTATTATCCTGTTGCGCACCCAGGATGTGATAAGGGAAAGCGTTATCGGTATTGACCCGGTAGATCTGGGCAGTGGGCTGATTATCGACGGAACTCCAGTTCTCTCCCCTGTCGAAGCTTACCTGGGCGCCACCGTCATCGGCGAGGATCATGCGGCTGCCGTCTTCCGGGTCCAGCCATAGGTCATGATGATCGCCGTGGGGCGTATTGATGCGGGAAAAGGTTTTGCCGCCATCTTCGCTGCGCAGCATTTCTACGTTGAGGCAATAAATGAGGTTCTCATTTTTGGGGTCTACGTATACTTTGTTGTAATACCAGGCGCGCTGGCGGATGTTGTTCTCACTGTTGACTTTGGTCCAGGTGTTACCCCGATCGCTGCTCATGAAGAGTCCTCCGTTGGCATTCTCTACCATGGCGAATACTTTGTCGGGGTTGGCTGCGGTAGTTGCTACGTTCACTGCGCCCCAGATCCCTTTGGGCAGGCCTTTATGAGCGGAGAGGTTCGTCCAGGTTTCTCCGCCATCGGTGCTTTTATAGATGCCACTGCCTTCGCCTCCGCTCTCCATGCTGTAGGGGGTGCGTTTGACATGCCACATGCCGGCATATAATACGGAGGGGTTGCCGGGTTCCATGGCTAACTCGGAGCAGGCGGTCTGATCGTTGATGAAGAGAATTTTTTTCCAGGTTTTTCCTCCATCGATGGTTTTATAGACTCCTCTTTCGGCATTGGGTCCAAACAGGTGTCCCATGACGGCGACCCAAACGATATCGGGGTCTTTAGGATGTATGAGGATGCGTTCGATATGCCGGCTGTCTTTCAGGCCAAGATTTTTCCAGGTGCGGCCTCCGTTGTCGGTACGCCAGATCCCGCCGAGGTTTTCGGAGACATTGTTCCTGAGCGTGCTCTCGCCTTCACCTGCGTATACGATGGTTTCATCGCTGGGGGCGACGGCGACGGCGCCGATGCCTCCTCCGAAATATCCGTCGGAGACATTCTTCCAGTTATTGCCTCCGTCCATCGTCTTCCAAAGTCCACCTCCGGTGGCGCCAAAATAAAAAGTGTTTTTATTTTTCAGGCTACCGGAAACGGCGTCGGCCCGGCCTCCCCGGAAAGGTCCCAGAAGGCGGTATTTCAAAGGAGAAAAATAAACAGAGTCCGCCACATCTGTAGAAGACGCAGAGGCTGCCTTTGATTTCTTTTGTGCGAAGACAGATGCGGAGAGGGTGGTAAATACGAAAAGCAATAGTAGTGGATGTCTCATGTGTGTGAAATTATCGTTCGATGGTCGAATTGAATGTTACTAATATTTTAATGAGTTTCTGACGATGGATGGTTTTTATAGATGTAAGGGGGATTTTCCCGCAGCCTGCAATTTTGCGTTCAAAGCGGGCAGATCTTTTTCTTTTAAGCGGGACCAGGCGGCTTCGGTTGTCGTTGCGGCCAGGGTTGTCGCTTTCAGGGCAGCGATGGCCTGGGAAGTGGGTGGCAGGTCCGCTTCACTCAGGGTATTGAGCAGGGCAGTGAAATTACCCTGTAATTGGCCGAAGCTCTTCAGGGCGCCGGCATCGGGTCCGCGTCGTCTGCCCCTCCCCGGGTTGCCTTCCAATGCCGCCAGCTGTACACTCAATTCTTTCAGGGTCGTATCGAGCGCAGGAGGTGCACCGGATAAGAGGGCCAGGACTTTCAAGTGGAACGCCTGTACCTGGTCATAGCCTGTCATAGCCTGCTGTCTTCCCTTATAAGCGATCAGGGAAAGATCATGTTGTTGTTGTAAGGCAGTGAGCGATGTCTTTACCCGGGGGTCCATTTTGACTGTCAGGCTTTGCGTGTATATTTTTCCGTTAGCGTTCAGTTTGACGGTATAAGTTCCCGGCATGACCCAGGGAGAGGTCGGCGCCGGGGCGGTGTTGGCAAAAGTGGCTCCGATGGGATAATCGGGAGGGATGTTCAGCGGCTGGTAATGTAGGTCCCATAGGAAACGATGGGCGCCGGCTGCCGCGGAAAGGATCTGCCGGGGCCTGATCCAGTAGGTAGGGATATTGACGTCGGGAATACCGTAGAGGGTATCGGTGCTGGCATAGTGATGGATGAGCGTTCCTGCGGCATCGGTAATATCCAGGGTCACGGGCCCTGCCGTTTTTTCTTTCAGGTAATAGTCGATGACGGCGCCGTCCGGCGGGTTTTCTCCAGCCGGTTCTTCCTGGGGCAAGGGAGTGTCGGTGCCCATATTCCAGCGAACCCTTATGGCGGGAGCGGGTTTATACAATACGGCATCCTGAGCGGCTGTCTGCGGGTTAAGCTGGCGCAGGGGGCTGATATCGTCCAGGATCCAGAAAGAGCGGCCATGGGTGGCCAGTACGATATCATTGTCTTTGATGACCAGGTCGCGCATGGAGGTAGCGGGCATGTTCAGCCGCAGGGACTGCCAGTGCGCTCCATCATCGAAGGAGACGTATACGGCTCGTTCGGAACCGGCCAGCAGCAAGCCTTTGCGCTGCGTGTCTTCCCGGACCACGTTGATGGGGTCATCCGGCAGGCCGGCGTCAATCTCCGTCCAGGATCTTCCTCCGTCATGGGTCTTGTATATATGCGGATGCATATCATCCAGGCGGATACCGTTGATAGCGGCATAGGCCGTATTGGGATCGGTGTGGCCAGCGTCGATCAGGGATATTTTGGACCAGGAAGGAATTCCGGGGGGAGTAATATTTTTCCAGGTAGTTCCTCCGTCGCGGGTGATATGGATAAGACCGTCGTCGGTGCCGGCCCAGATGGTGTTGCTGTCCAGGGGAGATGGGGCGATGGTATAGATCACTCCCCGCCGGGGCATTTGTTTCAGCGCCGGGGTGTTAAAAATTCCTACGCTAGCGGGAATATCCCAGGTTTCGCGGCTGAGGTCGGGGCTGATAACTTTCCAGGAGTGTCCTTCGTCCCTGGTTTTGAAGAGCACGTTGCCGGCGAAATAGAGCGTGTGAGGGTCGACGGGAGAAAACAGTACGGGTGCTGTACGAACGAAGCGATATTTACCGCTGCCGATCGCCTCGGGTGCAATGTTTTGTACCTGTCCGGTCCGTTTGTCATAACGGGTGATCTTTCCTCCGTAAATAATATTGGGGTCCAGGGGGTCAACGGCGATATAGCCATATTCTTCCACGCCGACGGGATGCCATTCCCGGAAAGTGATCTCTCCGTCGTTACCCCGGGAGGCGATGCCGATGGAGCCGCTCTCCTGTTGTCCGCCATATACATTATAGGGGAAGCTGTTGTCGGTGCTGACGTGATAGAACTGAGCGGTAGGCTGGTTGTACCAGGAGGAGAAGGTCTGTCCGCCGTTGACGGTGATGATGGCGCCCTGGTCGCAGGCGATCAATAATATTTCCGGGTGATCGGGATTGATCCAGATACGATGGTAGTCATCTCCGCCGGGGGCGCCACGATAGGCATTCCATGAATTTCCTCCGTCCGTAGATTTCCAGACGACTACGTCAGCGGTATAGACGATATCTTTATTTTTCGGGTCTACCTTGATCTCTGCAAAGTCGTCTCCCCTACCCCAGAATCGCTGGTCACTGTTGAGCTTCGTCCAGGAGGCTCCTCCATCATCACTACGATAGATCCCTCCGTGGGCGCCGGCATCTACCGTGGCGAACAGCCGGTTAGGGTCGGAGGGAGCCAGGCAAAACCCGATGCGTCCCAGACCTTCTGCCGGAGTGGGTAATCCTTTTGTCAGCGGCTGCCAGGTGGTGCCGCCATCAGTGGATTTAAAGAGGCCGCTGCCGGGCCCGTTCCAGGCGCCATTCTCCCAGGGGCCCTGACGGCCGGCCCAAAGGTCGGCGTAGACGGTATTGGGATGAGCGGGGTCGATCAGGACCTGTACGGCGCCGGTATTTTCGTCTTTGTAGAGGACTTTCTCCCAGGTCTTGCCGCCATCGGCGCTGCGGTATACTCCCCGTTCGGGGTTCGGGCCGTAGGGGTGTCCCAGCACGGCGGCAAATACTTTGTTCTCATCCGTGGGATCGATGGCCAGGCCGCCGATCTGCTGACCTGCCGCCAGTCCAAGGTGTATCCAGGTTTTGCCGGCATCGGTTGATTTATAGACGCCGTCGCCTACCGAGAGATCGGGACGTTGTATTCCTTCGCCGCTGGCTACATATACGGTATTCGGGTTGGAAGGGGCTACGGCAATGTCTCCGATGGAGCCGGTGGGCTGGTCGTCGAAGACGGAGTTCCAGGTGCGGCCGAAGTCGGTAGTTTTCCATACGCCGCCGTTGTTCACGCCTATATAAAAGGTGTTGGGTTGCTGGGGGACACCACAGCCGCCGACTGTACGGCCACCCCGGTGGGGGCCGATCATACGCCAGCGCAAATTATCGAACAGGGAGGAGTCGGGCGCCTGGGCGGGCGCTCTTCCTGCGGCGAGGGTCAATATCAGGCACGGCAACAGGAAAAGCAGCAGCGGGTGCGCTGAAAGCGGTAATTTTCTCATGATCAAGTATTAAGCGAAGTGCAAAGAGGGCAAAATTTCGGTATTATCCGGGGACTTGCGAAACCGTCCATCAATTTTTAATCGGTTGTTAACCGGATAATTCAGACAGGATGGCAAGAAAGCCTTCCATTGTACTGAATGAAGGATAACACATAGAAAAAGGTCAAAAAACCTCGTATAGTATAATTATTTTCATAACTTAGCGTCATTCCCTCATTCTCAGGCAAAGAAACGATAAACTTAGTATTTCCTGAACCCTTTTCAATATACCAACCCGCCATTAGTTAAAACTTCCTGTTTGCATGTAGACTACTGAATGAAAGAATCCTAATCTTACCGTCCGGGAGTTATCTACGGATGAAAAACCAATGCGCCTGAAAAAGTTTCCGTTAAAAATAGTTTCCAAGCTGCTCCAGGATCCTTTTCTGGAACAGGTAAAAAAGCGCCCCGATCATTTAGCGATCGTCACTCCTTCCATTAGTTTTACTTACGGAGATCTCTATACCCGAGCCAACCAGCTGGGACATCTGTTGAGAAACCTCGGCGTTCAACCCAACACGTTGGTCGCGGTGGTGATGGAGAAGGGATGGGAACAGGTGGTGGGAGTTATGGGCATCCTGCAGGCCGGCGGCGCCTGGCTGCCCCTATCACCGGATATGCCCCGCGATCAGTTATGGCGTCTGCTGGAAAACGCGAAGGTGAATTTGGTGTTAACGCAATCCCCGCTGGCGGCAAAACTGGAATGGCCGCAATCTACGCCCTGTATACCGGTGGATTATTACGAATTGAACGAGGCGCCAGCCATACCGCTGGAGCAGGTCCAAAAACCAGCAGACCTGGCTTATATGCGCTATATTCAGGAGCCGGCCGGGACTTTCAAGGAGATAATGACCGGGCATCAGAAGGCTGTCAGTACCACCGCTGATATCAGCCGGCATTTAGGTATCGACCACCGGGATCGTGTTTTTTCCATATCCCCGTTTATTGCCGATCAATGGGCCTATACTATTTTCGGAACACTGGCTGTCGGAGGAACCCTGGTCATGCCGGGACCTGATAGTTGGCAAGTCCCTTCTCGTTGGGAACACCAGCTAAATGAGACACAGGCCACCGTCTGGTGCTCCATTCCTGTGGCCCTGTCTACGTTCGTACAATTTGTCCAGGAGCAGGGTCGCCCGATGCCCGGACAACTGCACTCTATCTTGCTGAGCGAGGGTCCTATCCCAGCCTCTTTGCCTGAACAAATAAAATCCCTGGCGAAAGACGTACAGGTGATCACTTTGGGGGGGAATCAGGAAGTGAGCGGTGTGTAAATTCTCAATTGCTCAAAGAAGATTTTTTCCTCTATTTCTCTCACGCCGCCTACAGGCAGACCGGCTAGTTCCAGGTCTTCGATCGATAAGCGGATCAGGCGCACGCAGCGATGATGGAGAGAACCCACCATTTTCCGGACCTGGTGAAATTTCCCTTCCGTCAGCGTTATTTTCAACCAGGTATGCGGGATATACTCCTCCCCTTCCCGTCCGTTCTCAAATAGATTATCCGGCCGGGGAACGATTTCCGCTTCGCAGGGGGACGTGGTATAATATCCGCCGCCGTTGACCCGGATGGAGATCCCATTGCGTATCTGCTCCAGGGTATCCGGGCTTACCTGGTATCTTACTTTTACCAGGTAGGTACGCCGGTGGGGCATCTCTCCCTGGAATAATAACCTGGTTACTTTTTTATTCGTGGTCAGGATAAGGAGTCCTTCGGAGTGCCCGTCGAGCCGGCCAATGGCATGGGTGCCTTCCGGAAAATCAAAGTCAAGGTCCCCCAGCAGCCGTACGTCGTGCGTGCTGACGAACTGGGAGACCATATTGTATGGTTTATTGATAATGAAGTAACGATGGGCGGGAGGGGTCATATTTGCTGGTTGTGCTGTCTGCAAAGATAGAGGGTCTTGCGGCAACTAATACGGGCCTATTTTGAAAAGATTTAACATTGATTGTTTGGTTTTTAATTGTGTACAATCTAATTTTACACAATGAAACATCTCCTCCTGGAAAATCAATTGTGCTTTAAACTATATTCCTTGTCCCGGCAAATGACGCATTTATATCGCCCCCTGCTGGAGGAATTGGATATTACCTATCCCCAGTACCTGGTTATGTTGGTATTGTGGGAAAAGGAGCGGCTGTCCGTGAAAGAATTAGGGGAGCGGTTGTACCTGGACAGCGGGACGCTGACGCCTCTTCTCAAAAGGATGGAGCAAAAATCATTGCTTATCCGGAGCCGGGACAGGGAGGATGAGCGGAGCGTTCTGATCCAGTTGACTGCCAAGGGTAAAAAAATGCAGCAGAAGGCCAGCTGTATTCCTGAAGAACTGGCGAAAAACCTTGGGATCGATCATGCGGCCTACCAGGGGTTGAAGCGGCAGCTGGATAATCTCCTGCAGTCCATCGATTAAGGCATTCATCACCTATAAATATCGATTAAAGAGTTCATCACCCATAAATATAAAAGAATGGAAAAGTTGTATACGGCGAAAGCCACCGCTACAGGCGGAAGGAATGGACATGTAAGATCCGAAGATGGTATATTGGATATCGAAGTAAGGACGCCCGCTTCATTGGGCGGGCCGAAGGGGCAGTATCTTAACCCTGAGCTATTGTTCGCGGGGGGCTATGCGGCCTGTTTTGACAATGCCTTACTGAATGTCATCCGGGCAGAAAAAATACAGGTAGGCACCACTACGACTACGGCCGAAGTGAGCCTGGGAAAGATGGAGAATGGCGGATATACTCTGGAAGTAACGCTGGAAGTAGAAGTACCGGGTTTGGAGAAGTCTGCGGCGGAAGCGTTGGTCAATAAAGCGCATCAGCTTTGCCCTTATTCCAATGCCACCAGGGGCAATATTCAAGTAACCTTGTTGGTAAAATAAGTATCGGATCCCCCCGGGAGGGCATACTCGCGAAAGGGTAATTGGTTAACGCCGGTTACCCTTTTTTTATAATATCGTCCAATACGGATTTCAGCGGGCCTGCTCCGATGACGCCGCTTTGCCGCCATTTGATCTCGCCGGCTTTGAAGACCATCAGGGTGGGTACGCTCTGGATCTGGTAGGCTCTTGCGACGGAGGGGTTTTTATCGATATCCATTTTCAGGATGGTGATTTTTTCGCCGAGGCTGCTCTTTACTTCTTTTAAGATGGGAGGCATCATTTTACAGGGACCGCACCATTCCGCCGAAAAATCCACGAGGACGGGTTTGTCTCCTTGTATGATGTCGGCAAAACTCCTGGGTTTGCTTTGTTCCATGCTTTTTTCGTTTAATACAAAGGTACGACTAATTGGGGAGCGGCAGTCGGTCCGACCGGGGCACAGGCTCCGCCTGCCGTGGGGTTAAACGGAGATGCTGACGCGGAGTGCCCTATATCGCCTCCAATTTCAGCACGACGCTGGTCCTTCCTGCATGTACGTCGGGATTGAATCCTATGTTCATCAGGAAATCACCGCTGTATGCTTTCCCGGCATCGATCGTGGAATGGGTACCCGGATACAGGTCGATTTCCGAGAGCCGGTATTTTTTTGCGGGGTCCAATCCTTTAAGGCGGATCGGTAATTTGCTGCCGGCGCCATAGCGGTTATTCACCAGGTAGTTAAAGATCACGCCTGACGTCTTTACGGAATCCAGGTAGAGGACGGAGGCGATACTACTGGTAACGGGATCGGATAGACGATACTGATCCCCTTGCCAGACGATGGCTTTTACGGTATTGTAGGTTTTGATGGCATTCTGACAGTATTCCAGGTCCGGGGGGTTGAGCCGGCTCACTACGACATCGAAGCCCAGCTTACCCATCATGGCGACATCGGTACGGAATTTCAGCGGCTGTTTGCCCCAATCCGTTACATGGTTGGAGGAGCTGACAGCGGGATAGAAATAGGAATTCTCCCATTGTATGAAGATACGTTCCATAGGGTCGGTATTGTCGCTGGGCCAGAATTCGGTAAAGTATTTCAGAGCGGCATAGTCTACCCTGCCGCCACCGCCGGAGCATAACATCATGGGTACTTTCGGGTATTTCGCCCTTATTCTTTCCAGCACTTTGTACAGTCCGCGTACATAGTCGATATAAAAATGTGACTGATCTTTCAGGAAGGCGGAATAAGCGTTGTAGATCACGGCGTTGCAATCCCATTTAATATAGGCCAGGTCCGGGTTCTTCGTGAACAGGCCATCTACGATACCGTATACAAAGTCCTGCACTCTGGGGTTGCTCAGGTCGAGGACCAGCTGATTCCTGAAATAAGCTTCCTCTCTTTTGGGCTGCTTAATGACCCAGTCCGGATGTTGCCCATAGAGTTCACTTTTGGGGTTGACCATCTCCGGCTCGATCCAGATCCCGAATTTAACGCCGTCGTTCTGTGCTTCTTTCACCAGGGAGGCTATACTGTTGGGGAGTTTGTTTTTATTTTCCTGCCAGTCGCCCAGGCCTGCGTGGTCGTCGTTTCGCGGGTATTTGTTCCCGAACCAGCCGTCGTCCAGCAGGAAAAGATCTACCCCTAATTTTTTGGTATCCTTGAGCAGCTCAGCCAGTTTGGTTTCGTTAAAATCGAAATACGTCGATTCCCAGTTGTTGAGTAAGGTGAGCCGGGAACCTTTGCCGTCCAGGATCCGGTAGTTCCTTGCCCATTGCTGCAGTTTACGGCTGGCCGCTCCTTTACCTTTATCCGACAGGGTATAGAGGAAGGGAGGGGTCGTGAATGCTTCATTGGGAGCGAGGGTATAGGGCGAGGCGTAGTTATTCACCCCGGCAATGATCTTTAAATTATCCAGGGGGTCCAGTTCCAGGTCGATGCGAAAATTGCCGGTCCATTCCATGGAGCCGTATAAGACGGTGCCCTCGTCTTCACCGGCCGGCCGGTCCAGGGAGACCATGAATACCGGGGGCTGATATAAGTCGGCGCGGGTACCCAATTTAGTATCCAGGGTCTTGATGCCGTGGGTCAGCCTTGACTCTTCGGGTTGCATTTCTTTGGCCCAGGCCCCATGGTACTGCCGCAACCAATAACTATCTGCCTTCAGGTACAAATTAGCGGAAGCGAATTTATGGAGGATGACGTTTCCTTTTTCGGTATGACGGATCATACTCCACTGCTCGATAACGTCTTCCTTATAATAGGATTTGTAATACAGGGTGACTTCGAAATCATAGACAGGGTCTTTCAGCTGAATAGTGAGTAAGGAGATATCGTCGCTGATTTTGACCGATTGATGGCTTACATATCGCAGGTCGAGTGAGTTATTACCATCCGCATGCGTCACGGTGATGGCAGGCTCCAGCAAATTCCGGGAGCCGGAGGTAGTATAGGCGGCATCCATTAGCCCGGCGCCTTCGAGGGGTTGCCGGTATGCCTGAGGAACCTGTCCGTATTCATCGCCGGCAGACAGCCTTTTGCCGAGATAGGTCATGGTCAGGTCTTTATTGTTGTTCACTTCCAGGACCAGGGCATTGCCGGCTGTTTCTACGGGGATGACTTGGGCCGGTGAGGGCTGAGCTGATTGTGCCTGAGATGATTGAGTCCAACAATAGGGAGCTATTCCTAAAACCGACAGAAGGATACCATTGCGGAAGAAGCTGAGCTTACTTTTCATTTGACAAGAAATTGATTAAGATAGTCCGATACCACCATCGATGACTACCCGGGGGTTATCGCCGGTTGCCTGATGGCTGTTGCCGGTAAAATTACAGGAAAGAAGCCCCGTTTAAATGGATAATCCGCCAAATAAAATGGATAATTATGGGGTGAGGGGCTTTTTTGTATATTGAGGGGTACAAAAACCTTAATCTATGACCTTAGAAAACTTTGAGCAGTTGCAGCCCGATAAGGAATTAAAAAAGGGCATGGCCTATTACCAATTAAAAAATATCACCAGCCTGAAAAAAAGGGCTCCCGGCCAGTGGAAGGCGGAAGTCCGGGGAAGCGAGATTTATGCCGTAGAGATCTCTTTGCAAGAGACCGAAATTGTCGAAGTTGATTGTGATTGTCCGGTCGGCATGCCTTATTGCAAGCATGTAATTGCCGTATTGTACGCCCTGAGAGAAGCGTTGGGCGAAGCTCCCCCGGAGCCCCGGTTACCGATGGAAAAGGAAGATCATGAAAAAGCGCGGTGTGAGAAGATTATCCGGGATACCGCCCGGGTAGTCACGGAAAGCTATGGGGGGATCGAGATCGATAGTATTTCCCATGTGATGAGGCCGGTTATTACCATGCTGGATGAAGCCAAAACTGCGTTGCGTAAAAAAAATTATGACCAGGCTGCGGGGATCACGCTGGCGGTGATAGAAACGATGGCTGAGATCGTGGTTTATATGGAGCAAAGCAGCTATCACCCGGAAGATTGCATCTATGAGGGGTTTGAATTGTTGAAAAAATTAGCAGCGGCCGATATTCCGGCGCCACTGAGAGCCCGGCTCATTGCCAGAGCCAACCGGGAAGCCGTCAAGCGTAAATACGAGGAGCAGGATTTCGATAATGAGTGGCCTGATCTGGTGGATACATTGAAGAAGTTTTTATAAATCGTGAAATATTGCGGGTTGTGGGCTAACTTTGCGGAATTCCCCTCTAACGATCGCTGCCCAAACTGCAAATCTATGAATGACTTTATAGCCGCCCGCTCCCAGATGGCCTTGTCGCTCGGATTTCATATTGTGTTTTCCTGTATAGGGATGGTGATGCCTTTCTTCATGGCCGTATCGCACTACTACTGGTTAAAAACGAATAATATCGTCTATAAGAATATAACGAAGGCCTGGAGCCATGGGGTCGCTATTTTTTTTGCGACCGGGGCTGTATCGGGGACCGTCTTGTCTTTCGAGCTGGGGCTGTTATGGCCTACGTTCATGAAACATGCCGGACCTATCTTCGGGATGCCTTTCTCTTTGGAGGGGACGGCTTTTTTTATCGAGGCGATCGCCCTTGGATTCTTCCTGTATGGCTGGAACCGGTTCAACCGGTGGTTTCACTGGTTTACGGGGGTGGTCGTGGGCGTCAGCGGGTTGGTGTCCGGCATCCTGGTCGTAGCGGCCAATGCGTGGATGAACAGTCCGGCGGGATTTGACTATGTCAATGGGCAGTACCTTAACATAGATCCCATCAAAGCGATGTTCAACGATGCCTGGTTCGAGCAGGCCTTACATATGTGTATTGCGGCCTTTGTCGCCACGGGATTTGCCGTGGCAGGGATCCATGCCCTTATGATCCTGAAGGGCCGGCATGTCGTATTTCATACCAAGTCGTTTAAGATAGCGGCGGCTTTCGCCTGTGTGGCGGCTTTGCTGCAACCGCTGAGCGGGGATATTTCCGCTAAAGACGTGGGTAAACGACAGCCTGCGAAGCTGGCGGCCATGGAAGCTCTTTTCCATACGCAGAAGGGGGCGCCCCTCCTTATCGGAGGGATTCCGGATGTGCAGCACCAAAAAGTCAATTACGGACTGGAAATCCCCGGCTTGCTCAGCTTTATGACGAATGGCGATTTTACGTCGGAGGTCAAAGGGCTTGACAGCATCGCTCCGGAAAACAGGCCTCCGGTAGCTATAGCGCATTATGCTTTCCAGATCATGGTGGGGGCAGGCATGCTGATGTTGGGGATCTCTCTTCTGTATTTTTTTGCTGTGTGGAGGAAAAAGAACTGGCGGAATAGCCGGTGGCTGTTTACATTGTTTGCGGCGATCACGCCCCTGGGATTTATTGCGGTGGAGGCGGGATGGACGGTGACCGAGGTTGGGCGGCAGCCCTGGATCCTGCAGGGGATCATGCGGACAGCCGATGCCGTGACGCCTATGCCGGGAATTATTTATTCTTTTTACCTGTTTACCGCCGTATATGTTTCGCTGGGGCTTATCGTGACCTTCATGCTTTATCGTCAGATAAAGATGGTGGGAAAATTATATGATATTTATTAAAAGAACCGGGCTATGATCTATATCGTGATCGCTTATCTGTGGTTAGCCGTCCTCCTCTATCTCCTGATGGGCGGGGCGGATTTTGGGGCGGGCATTATCGAGCTATTTACCTCCGCCAAGAATAAGGACAAGACGCGCAGAACGATGTATAAGGCCATCGGGCCTATTTGGGAGGCCAATCATATGTGGCTGATCATCACGATCGTAATCCTCTTTGTAGGGTTCCCGGCCATCTATACTACCATGTCCATTCATCTGCACATCCCGCTGGCCATTATGCTGCTGGGCATTATTGCCCGGGGTACGGCCTTTGCTTTCCGCAACTATGATGCGGTGGTGGATGATATGCAGGTGATCTATAGCCGTATATTCCGTTATGCGAGCGTGATCACGCCCCTATTCCTGGGGATTATTGCCGGCAGCGCCGTTTCGGGACGGATCGATCCCACGGCCACTAATTTTTTGGATGCGTATATATACAGCTGGCTGAATTTGTTTAGCATTGCCATCGGTCTGTTCACCGTATCGATCTGCGGTTTCCTGGCAGCGGTCTATATGATCGGCGAGACGGACAATGAAACGGACAGGCACCGGTTTATCGCCAAGACAAAAAGTATGAATATTGCCGCCGTCACCAGCGGCGCCCTGGTCTTTTTATCTGCCCGCTGGGAACATATTCCCTTAGCGGAATGGGTGTTTGGGAATCCTGTCGGCCTCGTCGCCGTCACCGCCGCTACCCTATCGCTGATCCTGTTATGGTATCTGCTTTACCAGCACAAGACGCGGGTATTGCGGGTGCTGGCGGGCTTCCAGGTGACCATGATCCTGCTTACGACAACCTGGCGCCATTATCCGAATATCGTGATCCTCAAGCATGGGGCTTCGTTGTCTTTATTGGGGGACCAGGGGCATGACAAGACCATCGAGTCACTCGGCTGGGCGCTATTGATCGGGAGTATCTTTATTCTTCCGGCTTTATTTTATTTGATCTATAGCTTCCAGAAGAAAGGGGAAGTGGCGCATTAGCCGGCAACGTGACTGATGCGCGATGGCATGACGATTGCTTAAATTTAGTAAACCGGATATTTATGAATGAGAAAAACAAGGAACCTACTCATTTTATTATCAGCGAGCTGGAGGAGCTGCTGAAAAACGGCAACGCGCATGCTCCTTTTGAGAAGGCGGTAAAGGATGTCAATCCCAAGCTGCTGGGTACCGTCCCAAAGGGCTCCGCTTATAGTATCTGGCAACTGGTGGAGCATATCCGTATAACACAATGGGATCTCCTGGAATTCAGCCGGGACCCGAATCATAAGAGCCCTGAATGGCCGGATGAATACTGGCCCAAAGACCCTGCTCCGCCGGATGCGCATGCCTGGAAAAAGACCCTGGATCAGATCGCGTCCGATAAGAAGGCATTTATCGATCTGCTGAACAAGAGCGGTTCAGCAATCTATACGCCATTCCCTTATGGAGACGGGCAGAGTCTGTACCGCGAAGCGTTGGTGATGGCCGATCATAACAGCTATCATACGGCGGAGATCGTTCTGACGAGGAGGATACTGGGAGATTGGGGGTAAACTTAATTCTTCGCGGATATGTTCGGACCTGAGAATAGGATGGCAGAAGGAACCTGACGCCTGCTAGTTTTTTTGAGCTAATTGCAGGGTATATTCCAGTTGGGGGTCTCTTTTTTCAATGATATCGCTGATGGTGGGATAAATAATATGATCGGGTATCACTCCTCTGTCTTTAAACCGGGTCTTTTTTACTGCCAGGGTATATTTAACCAGGGGAATCCTGACTGTAATCTGAGAGTTAGGTAAGGTTACCATATCTTCTCCACCCGAAGTATTGCCATAATAGCCGCCACCACACTCTTCGCCTATGAACAGCGCTCTCCTGTTACTTTTGGCGATAGAGGAAAATTCGGCCGAGCAGGAGAAGCTGCGTCCATTGATCAGGATATAAACTTTGCCTTTAAAGTTATTGCTGTCGGGCTGCTGCCAGCCCAGCTCAGAATTGTCCTTCTCTGCAATTTTCCCATTAACGGTCTCCAGCGAAGCATAATACATAAATGGCTTGGGGGTGAGGTAGGAATAAAGCATTTCCCCGTTGTCGTCATTACCTCCCTGGTTGCTGCGAAGGTCTATTACCAGCTTTGTTGCTTTTTTGTCTTTAAGGTCGTTGAAGGATGAATCCAGGAAATGGCGGAAGTTCTCGCCCGTCGTTTTCAGAAAACCATTGAAAAAAGTGGCTACCGTAAGCACAGCAATATTACCGGGGCGGTAGCTTAGCTTCAGGTATTTATCGGGCCGGGAAAAGGGTCCGGGGCAGATAAAATTTTTGATCGTATCGGCCTGTAGGATGGCTGTCTTTATCTCACCCGCCGGGGTCTTACAGGTGACCGAATAACTGTCTTTCGCACCGATGACGACGTTGTATAAGAGGTGGAAGTCTTCCGGTATCTCCCAGTTTTTGCGCGACTGAATGCCGGCGTCGGAGGTTATATAGTCAAACAGGTGTTGGATGATGTCATCCATGGAACGGTGGTTGATGGAGAGGATCTCTGCTTTATCAAGGTCTGCGTTTTGCCGGCAGCAAAAGATAAAGGCCTTGTTGTGCATGAACATTACCAGGGCCGGAAAAACTTTGGTTTTACCGATATAGTCCGTCAATACCTGTCGCGGCAGCTTGCAATTGGTATGGCCGTCTTCAATGGCGGCGAGGGCAAATCTTGTCAGCGCATAAAACTGAGTCACGGTCATGCTGTCCCGGATGGTAGCCAGGCAGCTGTCGAAAACAGGGTCCAACATGGCCTTGCTTTTGTACCTGTACAGGCCGGCATGTCTTTTTTGCAGGGTATCCTTCAATAATAAAAAGTCGCTTCTCAATGTCTCCGGCGCCAGTCTGGGCAGCTGATTCGAAGGAGTTTGCGCGAAAATGCCTGTGGCAAGTATGGACAGACTTATGACAGCAGATAATTTTCTTATCAGGTATGACATAGCAATAAAGTATTAATTGGTTAATTAGACCGGCTGACGGTTGAGATGTTGCAATAAATCCAATTAATATTCGTGCCTTCCCTGGTCCAGTCTTTTGGCCAGCTCTTCTTTTTTAATATTTATTTGTTGCCCGACCGGTTTGCCATTGCGATAGCTGATCACATTCAGCTGGGTGGTGCCGACGGGGAATTTTATGGGAGTACCGTTGTATTTCGGATAATACGCATCGGGATTGGTGAGGTCAAAAGTATAATAGATGTCGAGTCCTTTGATCTCGGTGGACAGGGCTACGGTAAAGTCGCGGTCGGCTGCCTTTTTGGGGGTGAAGATGACGTTATAGGCGCTGCGGGCGTATTTGATGCCGGCTGCGTCGAGCCGGGTAAATTCCGTGTCCATCCGATCGGTAAAATCATCCCAGTTACGGCTGGCTTTGGGGCTCCAGTAGACTTCCGCCAGGGCGAGGCCCCGGGGCCAGGTCATGTATTCCACCTGCCGGAAATTCGGCACGGATTCCGTCCAGAGATTTCCCTGTCCTCCCAGGATCAGGCTTTCGTCTACGCTGTCCGGAACAGGGTCATAGGTATAGGAGTCTTTCAGCCGGCACATGCCATAGGTGGGAGGTTCTACGGTGTTCTCTCCCTGATAGAGATCCAGGTAGCAGAAGTCCCAGGGGGTCATCACGACCTGGTGTTTCATTCGGGCGGCGGTGATGCCGCCTTTCATACCTCGCCAGCTCATGACCGTTGCTTCGGGGGCCAGTCCACCTTCCAGGATCTCGTCCCAGCCGATCAGCTTCTTGCCTTTGCTCTTCAACAATTTCTCTGTCCGCTTAACAAAGTAGCTTTGTAATTCGTCTGTATTTGCCAGGTGCTCGTCAGCCATCCGGCGCTGGCATTTCGGGCAGGTGGCCCAGAAACCTTTGTACGCTTCATCGCCTCCGATATGTATGTATTCGCAGGGGAAAAGAGCGGCCAGCTCCGTGAAGATCTTGTCCAGGACGGTAAAGACGGAGTCGTTGCCGATGCAGAGGGCGTTATCATCCCTGGTGGGGCTGCGGAATCCGGCGTTGACGCTATATTGCAACTGCGTACAGGAGAGACCGGGATAGGAAGCGATCAGGGCCAGGCTATGGGCCGGCACATCGATCTCGGGCAGGATGGTGATGAATCGCTGCTGTGCGTATTTGATGATCTCCTTCATCTCTTCCTGGGTATAGAAGCCGCCTTCTGTCGTGGGCTCGTAAGCCAGGGCCGGCTGTATCTCTCCCCAGCGGCCGGTGCGGCGTACCCGCCAGGCTCCTTTTTGCGTCAGCTGGGGAAGGCTCTTGATCTCGATGCGCCAGCCCTGGTCATCGCTCAGGTGGAGGTGCAGAATATTATATTTATAGCGGACCATTTCGTCGATATATTTCTCTACTTCTTCTTTGGTAAAGAAATGGCGGCTGACGTCCAGCATGAGTCCACGCCATCCGAAACGGGGATAGTCCGTGATCTCCGCGCAGGGGATGAAAGCCTCCGAAACGGGAGTGGGGGAAAGGGAGGAAGAAGCCGTTGCCGAGGGAGAAATAGCCGAAGGTAGAGCGGGAGCGGGAACC